>LSQX01025903.1_pt1 | contig 56850 bp, 49 predicted proteins | sample 654561 | NCBI WGS metagenome assembly LSQX01 (sample SAMN04489861, study PRJNA283612) | anaerobic digester metagenome | isolation source: 4 biogas reactors fed with cattle manure at either 37C or 55C with and... | place: Denmark: Kongens Lyngby | collected 2014 | reverse complement strand
TCTGCTACGTGCATCCGCCCTGGCAGTATGAGGCGCACTGGGAGGTGTACCGGCAGTTGCTGGCCGATCTAGGAAGAGGAGCTTTGCTCTATCGCGGAGAACAACAGGCGGCGGAGGAGAGCTTCACCGACCCGGCGCAGGACAGCGACTACCTGAAGATGACCTCCAGTGACGGCAACCTGACTGTGTATGTATTGCTCAATGACATCCACGGGCCCAACCAGAGCCGGACCTCCCTCGTAGTCAAGGGCCAAGACCAGGTGACCGGGAAGATGGATGTGACCTTTGGCGAGGAACACCCAGTGGTGATCATTGAGCATGAATAGGAGAGGATAGTTGTGCGTAAGACCTTGGTACTCTTGAGTCTCGCCGTGCTGTTCTGCAATGCGGGAGCTTGGGCCCAGACGGCGGCTCCGGCCGCGCCGTGGTGGAACGAGGACTGGAACCGACGGGCCCCCCTCGTCCTGCCCAGCCCGGGCGTGGCGCTCGAGGGCGTGCCCCTGGTGGTCTCTGGGCGCCAGTTGCAGGAACTCGCTGGCGGGGAGAGCTTTTCCACCGGTTCGCTGCGGGTCATCGGCCCTCAGGGCGAGGTGCCTTGCCAATATGACGAGTACGACGGGACGGGGGCTCTGGTGTCCGCCCCGAATCATGAGCTGGACGAGGATGATGAACTGTGGTTCCAGGCCGACCTGCCCGCGCAGGGCCCGGCGGAGTACTGGCTGTACTGGAACACCACGCCCCGGCCGCCGGGCAGGTATGAGGTCACGGTGCGCGTGCATGATCCGGTGGAACCTACCTCCCTGGCCGGCGACGTGCAGTTCCACAACCGCGCCTGTCTAATCGGGCTGAGGGGCCCGGCCACGGAAGAGGATCCCACCAAGAACACGCCAAAGAACTGGCACAGTGGGACCCTCACCTACATAGACATGTTTCGCCAACGGGTTGGCGGTGGCTTCCCCAGCGGTGCGCTATTCGCAAGCCCAGGGACCGAGATCAAGAAGTGGTCTGCGCCTCGGCAGATTGCCTGGGGCCCCGTGCGCTGCGGCGCCCAGATAGTGCTGCCGGAAGGCACCGTGAATCTGGGGGATGACCAGACGGCCCGCGTCAAGGTAGAGCACCGGGCGTGGCTGTTCGACCGCGGGGCGTGGGTTTTGTTTGAGGAGCTTGTGACCCCGCTGGACCCCATCGCCAAGTGGCGGAGGACATACCTCACACAATGGAGGCTGAATCCTGACGGCAGCGACAAGATCTTCTACTCGATTCAGGGCGAGCCGAAGCTGTACCAGCCCAGCGCCGACGAACTCCAGCACGGTACCGGGCTCCGGTTTAACCAGCCCACCGACCCGTGGATGGTCAAGTATTCTCCCAGCGAGCATCTCCTCACTGGCGCCGTGCTGAACGAGGGGGAGCCGCGGGAGGGCGATCTGCGCGAAGGCGGCAGCTACGGGTACGCGGACATCAACCTCCGCCACTATGACACCCTGAACAACCTGGCGCCGAACGAGACCCTCCGCCGGCGCTTCTGGTACCTGGGCTTCCAGGGAGACTACGGGGACGGCGCGCTGGCTTACGCCGTGCCCCAGGTGCTCTCTTCCCGCGCCGCCAGCCTGGGAGCCGTGGAGAAGCGAGGCGGAGGATAGGTCACCGCTGGCTTTCCGCGGGACGAGAGATGAGCCCGTCCTGATCGCCGGTTGGCAACAAGGTACAAGGGGCGACGGGGGAGAAGGCTGGCGGACCGGAATTGCGGCCAGAGAGGCCTCAGTTGGTCTGCTCTGGAGGAGTTTTATCTGAACCCGGAAGGAGCGAGCATGAAGAAGCTTATACTGGTGGTGGGGCTGGCGCTGCTGCCCTCGCTGGGGCAGGCGAGTGTGGGATGGATGATCTATCCCTATGGCGTCCCGACCAAGGACAAGGATGAGGACTACCAGCGGTTGCTGAACTGCAAGGAGGCCGAGTACCTCGGCTTCCAGTGGTTCGCGCGGTCGAGCTACGACGCCAACGACCTGCAAAGACAGCGGGCGGGAGAGTTAGCACGAGCGGGTAGGAAATTGATTATCGACCTGTGGTTCGGGAACAGCCCTCCCTTCTCCTGGCGCTACTTCAACTTCCCCAACATCGCGCTCGACCCCAAGATTCGGCAGGAGTTCTTCGACCGATGCACGGACCCCTTCCTGGAGCACTGGGGGGCAGAGAACCTCTACGCCGTGCACCTGATGGAAGAGACGGGCATGCAATTTGGCTGGGAAAGGGACGTGGCCGGGTACGCTGACGAGGAGATCGGGTATGACAACGGCAGCAACTGGGACAACCCGGCAAGCTTCGAGTGGGGGCGGTCCATCGCCGGCCCGTATAACCTGAACATCCGCAAGTATAACGACCTGTTCCGCAAGGAGACCGGGCTGGACATGCGCCTGGCCCCGATCTGGAGTGCGGAGGAGAAGAGCCGCTTCAACGAGTGGGTGCAGCAGACCATGGAGGGGGGCGCGCACGTCCAGTTCGCCCAGCATGTGCACCAGAAGTACCCCGGGCTGAAGGTTTACGCCTTCAACAGCGGGCCCGCACTGATCCCCCAGAGCAAGGTGCTGGACGGGCATTTCACTGATCCCTACACCAACACCATCGGGGTCTACCAATCCTTGAGGGGCCTTCGGTCCATCATGCGGCCGGAGATGGACCTGGTGACCATGATGTGGGGCAATAAGGAGAAACCGATTCCCCAGCGCCTCTCACAGCAGGCCGCCTGCTACATCGGTGGCGCGGACATCCTTTCGACCTTCGGCGACGGAGAGGCCACCAGTGACGAGTACCTGAACATCGTGCGGGATTCGGTGCGGCCTTTCCTGGGGCTGCCACGGTTTGTCTCGCGCCCTCAGGTGCTGGTGTTGGGCGGCAGGCCCTTGTTTGGGGCGACCTTGCAGGCCGGGCAGTTCTGGATCACTGGCTTTACGCACTACGACCGGCAGACGCTGCCAGGGCCGCTGGATCAGTACAAGCTGATCTTCTCCTGGGGCGGGGCTACCCGGCCGGACGTGGAGGAGTGGGTGCGTAAGGGCGGCATTCTGGTGGGCGTGTACTCCGCGGGGGACTTGCTGGAGAAAGAGGGCCTGATCGAGAGCCAGCACAAGAGCAGCCGGCTGGAGATCGAGTACAAGCCAGACGACTGGATACGCCAGAACCTCTGGCTGCAGGAATCCTATCAACTCGACCTCAACCCAGTGGCAGAGTACACAGTCAAGGACGAGAACGTGGCGCACAAGGACCAGTTCCTGTATGTGGCGCCGTATGGGGAGGGACTGGTGGTGTTCATGCCAGCCATCTGCTACGTGCACCCGCCGTGGCAGTACGAGCCCATCTGGGAGGGCTACCGCCAGCTCCTGACCGATGTCTGTCGGGGGGCGCTGCTGTATCGCAAGCAGGCGGCTGCGGCCCAGACCTTCTTTGCCGACCCGCAACTGGGCAATGACTATATGAAGGCAACCTCCACGGACGGACGCACCGTATATGTTCTGCTCAATGATGTGCACGGGCCGCATGAGAGCCAGACCTCATTCGTCGTGAAAGGACGTGACCGGGTGACCGGCCAGAACGATGTGACGTTCGGCGTCGAGCATCCCGTGGTCATAATTGAACAAGGGGGCTAGAAAATGAAGCACGGAACTCTCGTTTCCATAATCGCTCTTATCCTGGTAGCCGGGGGGTTGACCTATGCCGCCGACCCCTGGAATGCGCCGGACTACAGGAATCGCCTCGCGATCACCCTGCCGGTCTCGGCAGGTCCTATCCAGGTAGGAGTGATCTTTACTGGTAAGGATTTCTTCCGGTGGACCGGTGTCCCGCGGCCCAGCGTGCGGGCCATGATGTTGGGCTCCCCGGAGGGCCGCATACCCTTGCAGGTGGACGAGCGGGACGGGACAGGCAAGATCGTGAGCGAGGGGAATGGCAGGCTGGACGACGACGACCAGGTCCTGTTTATCGCCACCCTGGGGCCAACCCCACGGAAACTCCACCTGTACTACAACGGACCGGAGGCCTCAATGCTTCCGCCCCGCACGGAGATAGCGGTGGCGCCAGGCAACCCTATCACGCTGCAGAGCGGGGAGCTGACCATCGCGGTGCGGGGCGGAGGACTGGATGACCCCACCAAGAACGTGCGCGAGAACCACGGACGGGGCTCCATCGTGAACTGCACCTGGCAAGGCGGAAGCATCGCGGATCAGAACAAGATGGGTATTGCCAGCTACTTCCCGAAAACAGTAGCCAGCGGCCCCGGGGCGCCCAAGTGGTCGGAGCCGACGGTAGTGGCAGCCGGCCCGGCCCGCACGGTCGTGGAGACCCACTGCGAAGGCTACCAGGTCAAGAAGGACGACACGGTGACCCTGGAGGGGAATATTACCAACTATGTCTCGATCTGGACGGACGCGCCCACGGTGGATTTCGAGCAGATCGTGGACTACCAGGGCACAGTCTACGACCATACCTGGAGCTACAGCGATGGCCTAGACCTCGGCGCGGAGATGGACCCCAATGACCGGCTGATCGTCCCACTGCTGGACCAGGCCTACCTCGTGAAGTTCCCGCTGCGGGAGGACATCCAGCACTCTCCCTACCAGCCGCTATACAACACCTGGGTACCCGACGAGGGCTGGTATGCTTTCCAGGATACCGCAGAAAAGCGGGGGATGGGGACGTTCTACATGACGCTCACGGAGATCATCGAGCGGGATACGTGGGTGGCGTACCGGCCGGCCTGGAATCCGGTACTGGCACTGCGCACCACGCCCGGGCTACCGCAAGTCGGTCTCAACTTCATGGACCGGGCCCTGCGCTCCCGAAACGAATGGCGGCGGGGGTTGCGCTATGTCTTCCTGAAGGACGAGGCTCCCGAGGATATTCGGCTCATGTACAAGTGCTGGGGCCTGCCCTTGGACGAAATCGCAAAGGTGGAGGCGCCGGAGTCCCGAATGTAGCTGACCTGTCCCTCGACGCCCGAGGACGTAATGACATAATGGCAATTCAGTGAGGAAGGAGCGGCTGGCTCTGCAACGCCGGGAGTGAGCCGTTCCTGTCTTTGGGAGTGACACGAGACATGAGCAAATTGCTGATCACGGGTATCGGCGGCGGAGTGGGGCTGCATATTACCAAGTCTCTGACCGAACAGGGATACATGGACATCGTGGGGGTGGACGTCAACCCCGAGACGCAGGCCCGCCTCAAGTCCGAATCGCCAATACCGCTATATGCCAGCCTCGCAGAGGCCATGGCGGCGGAAGATATTGGTGGCATCTACATCTGCACCCCGGACGCCACCCACCGGGACGTAGCGGTGGAGGCCCTGACCTATGGCCTGCCCGTGCTCTGCGAAAAACCCATGGGTAACAAACCGGACGAGGCCCGGGAGATGCTGGAGGCCGCTCAGGCCAGTCAGGGCTGGCTGCAAATTGCCTTTGAGTACCGCTTTTCTCCCGCCTTCTGGCGTGTCCATGAAATAGTCGAGTCGCGAGAGGTCGGGGCACCGCTGAATGTCTTTAACGAATACACGCCAGGCCCTTGGGGGCCTAACGCTCCCTGGCGATTGGACCCGGCGAAGAACCCGGGCGTCTTCAACGAGAAGCTATGTCATATCGTAGACCTCTTTCGTTTCTGGATGGAAGACGAAATCACACAGGTCCAGGCTTTCCGGGGCCTGAATTCCGTACCCTGGTACCCGCCCGAGATCGCAGATAACGTTTTGGGGGTGTATCGCTTCCGGCGCGGCGGTTTGGGGATTCTCGTGCACAACCATGTCACCGCCGCCGACGCGCAGGGGATGGAAGGCCAGGTCAATGTCCTTTCTTGGACGCCCGGAGCGGATATGTTCCCCTTCAAGCAGGCTGGACATTCCCAACGCTGCGTGGTCATCTGCGAGCGTGGCACCGTCATCTGCGACATCTGGGGCAAGACCGTTGTCGTGAACGAGCGGGTGGGGACTGACGAAATGCGGGTCAAGCGCGTGGAGGACTTCCGCGAGTGGTGCATGCTGGAGCTTTCCCATGACATGGTGGGCGAAGTGCTGGACTTCATCCATCGCTTCGAGAATGGACTCCCCCCGCGGATTGATCCTGAAGACTCCTATCACAGCTCTCTCGCCACCCTGGCCTCGGAGGAGTCGCTACGGTCCGGCGCTCCGGTAAGGCTGGAGTAGCGCGAACGGACTTAATATCGGCGCGTACGATCGGCAAGCCATGGCTCATACTTGCCGACCGAACAGAAAGGCAAACATGAAACTTGACCTGCAACTCGCTCTAGGTGCAATTCTTCTGCTGAGCGCTGTCTGTGCGTGCGCTGAGGAGGCGGTCTTCCAGCAGTTGCCCGCTCGCCTGGCCATCGGGCGGGATGGGCTGCCCAACTCCCTGGCCAAACTCCAGGCCGGCGGCCCCGTCACGGTGGCTTATATCGGCGGCTCGGTGACGGCCATGGAGGGGTGGCGCACCCAGACCTTCGAGTGGCTGCAGAAGACCTACCCTCAGGCTCAGCTTACGCACATCAACGCGGCGATCGGCGGCACGGGGTCGGACCTGGGTGTCTTCCGCTATGAGCGAGATGTGCTGCGCCACCAGCCGGATCTGGTGTTCGTCGAGTTCGCCATCAATGATGGGGGGCAGCCGCCGCACTCCATCCTGCGGCAGATGGAGGGGATCGCGCGCCAGACCTGGCGCGCCAACCCCCACACTGACCTCTGCTATGTGTATGTTTACCGCGCGGGCTTGGAGAAGGACCTGGCGCACAGCATGTGCCCTATACCCGCCAGCTGTGATGAGATGATCGCCAACCACTACGGCATCCCCTCCATCAACGTCGCTCTGCGTACCGTGCAACTCTGGCAGGCGGGCAAGCTGCAGTATGTGCCGGAAAAAGGACCTGACGGCGAGGAGCTTCCCCCGCCTCCGGGTATGATTCTCTGGTCCAAGGATCACATCCACCCGCTGCCTGCGGGACACCAGGTGTACACAGACCTGATTGCCCAGGCGCTCACCTTCTGGGCGCAGAGCGCCACGCCCAAACCGCACCCGCTGCCGGAGCCTCTCGTAGCGGACAACTGGGAGAATGCCCAGCTGGTGCCTCTCTCCCCCTCCATGCTCAGCTCCGGATGGCGTGAGCTAAGCAAGGAGGAGGGCCTGGGCCAGCAGTTCGCCGACCGCGTGCCTTCTCTGTGGACCGCGGGCAAGCCCGGCGAACAGATTCATTTCAAATTCAAGGGCACGGCGGTGCGGCTCTATGACCTCATCGGGCCGACGGGCGCACTGGTAAACCTCACCCTGGACGGAGAGGCGCTGAAGCCGGTGCCGCGCTTCGACTGGTATGGCAACTGGTACCGGCTGGCGCCGATGACCATTGCTATGGACCTGCCGGAGGCCGTACACGAGGTGACTCTCACCATTGACGAGAAACAGCCGGACCGGAGAGTCGTGACCAACCGCTTCAAGGACGATCCGGACTTTGACCCGAAGAAGTACGACGGCACTGACCTGTGGGTCGCAGGCCTGCTGATCGTGGGAGAGATAGTGGACTAGGGCGGCCTATCGTACCGCGCGCGCAGCCGCGGGTTACGCCAGCTCTGAACTCCTCGGGAGCGACAAGCGTCGGCCTCCGTGGGAGGCCAGAGTATGGAAAAGATCGACAAAACCGAGAAGCAGTGGCGGGCGGAGCTGACCCCTGAGCAGTACCACATAACTCGCGAAAGCGGAACCGAGCCGCCCTTCCGCAATGCCTACTGGAACAATCACCGTCCCGGGCGCTATCGGTGCGTGGGGTGCGGGCTGGAGCTCTTCCGCTCTGAGGACAAGTTCGACTCCGGGACCGGCTGGCCCAGCTTCACCCGTCCGGCCAGCCCCGAACACGTTGAGACACTAAGCGATCGGCGCCACGGGCTGACCCGCACGGAGGTACACTGCCCGCGTTGCGGCTCGCATCTGGGACACGTCTTCGAGGATGGCCCCGCCCCCACCGGCCTGCGCTACTGCATCAACTCCGCCGCGCTTCAGTTCGAGGAAGAGGAATAGCGCGGACTCGGGACGCTTCGCGCAGCGGCGATAGCCGTCTGGCCAGGGCAGGACCCCCACAGCCTGGCTACACGGTCGCCCTCTACATCCGCACCTTCACGACCACTTTCCTTATCTCGCCCTGCCCGACCAGCGGGGCGTGAGCGTCCTCAGGAAAGAACAGCGCAAAGCTCTCTGGCGGGAAGAGATACCAGGCCAGCGGGTCGTCCGTGAAGAACCCCACATCCGCGGCCTCGTCAAACTCCCCGGCCGCCTCAGTGCACTCCCCCACGGGCCTCCAGCCGAAGCTTTCCTCCCCGCTCAGCAGATACTGCACATCCAGGTGACGACGGTGGACTTCCAGCCGGGCCTCCTCGCAGGACTTGGCCGGGGCCTGAATAACGTTGGCCCATACCCGGTCTCCATCAATCTCCTGTCGCCCCGGAGGCAAGGCGCCCGGCTCGGTCTCGCGCAACCAGCGAAAGGCCTCGGCGAGACTGGGGAGTATGCCAGCATAACGCTCGGAATCGGCCAGCTTGGCGATGATCATCGGTCACCTCAGTGTAATCACAGCCACTTCTGCAGCCAGTCCAGGGCGGCGGCCCGCATGGCCGCGGTCTCCAGGTGGCCGCACTTGTAGTGGATGAGCTTCCAGGCTTCCGGCACCCCAGCCTGGGCGTAAACTTCCTGCAGCTCCGCGTCAATCCGCTCCAGGCCCGCCACCGGGGTCAGGCAGTCGTAGTCCCCGGCCAGCGAGAGGTGCGCGCGCGGCGCAATAAGGGTGTTGATCTGCGCAGTGGTAAAGTGCTTCAGCAGGCTGGGGACGTAGTAATAGATGCCATGCCCGTCGAGACCGTGAGCTTCAATAAGCGCATGGAAGTCGGTCAGACAACAGATATCCACGCACACCTTGATCCGGGGGTCCAGGGCGGCCAGCCACCAGGACATGGTACTCCCCATGGAGATCCCCATCGTGCCCAGGCGAGCGGGGTCCACCTCTGGACGGGAGCTGAGGTAGTCTACTGCTCGGATACTGTCATAGACCATCATCCCCCACATGACCTGGCCGTACCAGAGCATCTGCTTGAAAATCTCCGACTCGGTCCGCCCCCGGCGCTCGCCGAAGGCCCACGTATCAATGCACATGCCGCACCAGCCCTGCCGCGCAATCAGGGTGGCCCAGGCGGGCTTGCGCAGCGCACTTCGCCCGTAAACGAATTCCTCCTTGCCGCCGTCATACGTGCCCCCATGGGCGTGGTTATAGAGTATCGTCGGGGTGGGGCCGGAGACCTCGTGCGGGCGCACGAAGTAGGCCGGTGCCAGCTCCAGACCGTTGAGGTCCAGGACCAGCTTCTCCAGAACGTAGTCCTCACACTCCTCGACCGCCACGGTTTCGGCCGAAATCGGGCGATCACGCGACGGCAAGTCACCGAGGAGAGAGTAGAGCTCGCTGCGGCGGGATTCAGGATCAGGCATGGTGGCCATCCTCTCCATGAGCGGTTTGATCTTCCCCCAGGCTGCCCAGGGCAGAGGCACGCCAAGGGCGAGGCGGGTAGCCAGGGACCGGGTTTGAGGCACAAGGAAACACTCTGCAGAGGCGATTCGATACAAGAGAGCAGAATCCCTTCATGCCCTTGGCGCAGCGGGGAAGCAGAGGCCAAGAACACGGGCAAGGGGCCGTGGACGCCCGGAGGGCGAGCCGGGCTTTCGTGTCTCGCGAGCGGGCTAGCGGGTGGGGACGAGACGGCCCTGGCCCGTGTAGACGCGGTCCGGGTGTGCCTGGCGGAAGCCATGAATCGCGTCAGCCAGGCCGTCGGTCCCCTGCCGAACGATGCTGTCCTTATCAAAGATCTGGAAGTATCCCGAGCCGCCTTCGGCGAGCGAGAGGGGCATCGCCACCTCGTAGGTCTTCTCAGCCTGAATCGCGCCCTGGCTGGAAGTCAGGGAGACCACTCGCGCCTCACGAGGCTTGCTGGCGTCGTAGTTCACCGTCAGGCCGGAGACCTGCAAGAAAGCCAGGTTGGGCAGAGGCAAGCGGCTCAGGCTGCGCTCCAGAGCCTTGCGGACCTGCGCCCCGGTCAGCCGGCAGACGGCCCAGGTCTCGTCCGGGTTCTGCAGCAGGCCGGCGATCTGCTCCCGCGTGGGCTGGGCCGGGAGGGTCCCGGACTTGAAGCTCACCGCGGGCACAAAGCTGACGACTGTCCCTGCCGTAGCGCACAGCGCATCGGCGGTCAGGTCCCCGAAGGAGGTCTCCTGTCGGTCACTGCCCACGCTGCTGAGCTGGTCGGCAGAGGCGACAGACACGGTCAGACACAGGATAGCCATCCCTAGAATCAAGTACGCCCCTTTACTGCGCATTTTCTGTCACTGCCTTCCCTGCTGAATGCAGCAGGTACGCACGAATAAAGTCACTTATCTGTCCGTTCAAGACGCCCTGCACATCGCTGGTCTCCGAACCGGTGCGGAGGTCCTTGACCATGGTGTAGGGCTGCATCACGTATGAGCGAATCTGGTTGGCGAAGGCGATGTCGCCTTTCTCGCCGCGCAAGCCCTCCAACTCAGCTTTCTGGCGATCCCGCTCTCTTTGCGCCAGCCGGGCCTGCAAGACCTGCATGGCGGCGCGGCGGTTAGCGTGCTGGGAGCGATCCCCCTGCGACTGCACCGAAATGCCGGTCGGCAGATGGGTGATCCGCACCGCCGAGTCAGTCTTGTTGACGTGCTGACCGCCCGCGCCGCTGGAGCGGAAGGTCTCCACCCGCAGGTCCTCTGCAGGGATGGCAACCTGCTCCGCCTCTGGCACCTCAGGCATCACGTCCACCGAGGCGAAGCTGGTGTGCCGGCGCTTGGAGGAGTCAAAGGGCGAGAGCCGCACCAGGCGATGCACCCCAGCCTCGGCCTTGAGATAGCCGTAGGCATAGCGCCCGGTAACGCGCAGGGTGACGTTGCGGAGACCGGCCTGCTCGCCGGGGACAGTGGAGATTAGCTCGAAGTCATAGCCCTGATCCTGCGCCCACATCTGGTACATGCGCAGGAGCATCTCCGCCCAGTCGCAGGCTTCGGTTCCGCCCGCCCCGGCGGTGATAGTCAGAATCGCCGGCGCCGTGTCATATTTGTCATGGAGCACCGTAGCCAGTTCCAGCTTTTCGAACTCCCGGCGCGCCTGGCTGAGTTCCTGGTCCAACTCTGCTTCCAGATCCGGCTGCTCGTCACCGGCCTCAGCAATCAACTCCGCCAGGGCCTCCACATCAGCCACCTGCCGCGAGAGCTGTTCCCAGGGCTCCAGAGACTCCCGCAGGGCGCTGATGCGTTGCATCAACTCCTGAGCCTGCTCCACGTTGTCCCAGAGGCCATTGGCCTCGCTCTGGCGAACTAACTCCGCTAACTCGCGCTCGCGGGAGGCGAGGTCAAAGACGACCCCTCACTTCTTCAACGGCCCGGGTCAGGGCCTGGATCTCGTTCTCAGTATCGCGCAGCATAGTCCTCCCTCAAGAATTAGACACCCGGACGGGCCGGAGGTTCGCGGCCGTGGTCAGGATTGGCAGTCTAACACGGAGCGCCAGGAAGGTAAAGGCGGGAGGCCGGGGGGAAAGAGAGAAGCAGACACGGAGAGACTCAACAGGAGAGTGAAATGCGAAAGGACCCGCGCAACTCGACGGCCTACCGGGCGGAGGTGGCTACCCGGCTGGTGGAACAGGCGTACCCCACCCTCGACTTCTCACTACGGATCACTCCGGAGGAGTACCAGGCGCGGTGGCACCAGGTGCAGGCTGCCATGCAGGCCGAGGGCTACTCCCTACTCTACGCCTGTGGGTCGGAGCTGGATCGTAGCGACCTGGCATGGCTGGCAGGGATCTACGACCCCATCATCGAGCGCTACGGGCTGCTCTTGCCGGCGGAGGGTCGGCCGGTAATCCTGGCCGGCTCGGAGGGCGGGCACGTGCTGGAGGAGGCAGCGCACTTCTCCGGGGCCGACCTTGCGCTGATGCGTGAGTTCCAGATCTCCGACGAAGAGTACCGGCATACTCAGTTCCGGAGCCTCGGCGACATCGTGGCGGAACTTGGCGAGGGCGCCAGGCGCCAGCGGGTGGCTGTCGCCTCCAGCCCCGAGTTCCTGCCACTGGCACACTATCAGCTCCTGGCGGGAGAGTTTGGCGAGGAGAATCTGTTCTTCGCCGAGGAGTTGCTGCAGAAGATCAAATACGTCAAGAGCCCGAAGGAGCTGGCGATCATCCAGCAGGCCAGCCAGGTAAGCGAGGCGGCTCTCCGGGGCATGCTGGGGGTGACGGTGCCTGGCGCGCGGGAGACGGCGGTGGCCGGGGTGGGCGAGTTCATCATGAAGGAGCTGGGCGCCCACCGTCTGGGCGTCCCCACCATTGTGACCTCCGGTGCGCGCAACTACACCGTCATCGGGCCCGCGACAGACCGGGAGATGCAAGCGGGCGAAATGGTCTCGCTAGGCGTCAGCCCGACCTGGCACGGCTACCACGGAGTGTTGCGCCGGACGGTGCGCGTGGGTATTGATCCTACCCCGGAGCAACGCGAACTGCTCACTGCCGTCGAGGGTCTATACGTGACGGTCCTGGAGGCGGCGCGGCGGGCTGCAGCGGAGGGCTTGCCCACCAACATCATTGACCAAGCGGGCAAGGCCTACCTCGAGACCCTACGTCTGCGGACGGTGTCCGGGGAGCTGGTCACACCGAAGGAGCCCTACACCTTCATCCACAACACCGGCTGCTCGGAGTGCCAGGAGGGCTACGGCGCGGTGACGCCGTACACCGAGTACCCAATGCCCCAGCGGGTAGCGCTGATGCTGGATGTCGCACTGCTGGGCTTCGAGCACTGGGGCGAGCCCATCTTCCCCACGCTGTACGGGGTCGTGGAAGACGGGATCTGGAAGGACGGCCGCGAGCTGCATGCGTTCACACGATTGCCGCTCAACGCGCAGCCGCTGGTGGGCAACCCGGAGGCGGCGGGGGAAGAAAACCCCTACTACCGGGCGTACGGGTAGGAGAAGTGTAACGTGGAACGAAGGAGTTCTGCATGACGCTAAGGCTGCTCAACTTCATCACGGAGCAGGAACCTCAACACGTGGGCGCGTGGACGGAAGAGGGGATCGTGGACCTGACCACTGCCGCGCGGCGGAGGGACCCGGCTCTGGCCGGACGATTCCAGTCAGTCGTGGAGGTGCTGAGCGCACCCGAGCTGGTACAGTGGGCGCGCGACCTCGTGGAAGCAGGCGTCGTACAGCCCCTGGACCGGGAACAGGTTAAGCTGCTGGCGCCAGTGCCCGTACCGGGGAAGCTGTTTGCACTGGCCGGGAACTATGTCGCGCATATCCAGGAGGGCCACGAGGGGTCGCTCGCGGCGTCCATGAACCGGGAGTGGCGAGGGGGGCCGCGCGTGTTTCTGATGCCCTCGGCGGACACGGTGATCGCGGACCGGGAACCGATTATCATCCCCAACACGGCGACCTTCGTGGATTACGAGGCGGAGATGGCGGTGATCATCGGCAAGGCCGGGCGACATATTCCCGAAGAAAAGGCCTTGGAGCACGTCGGAGGTCTCACCGCCCTCAATGACGTATCAGAACGGAAGTTGAGCCTGTGGGACCGCGGGGAGTTCGCTGAAGCGTACAAGTGGTTCGACTGGCTTAACGGGAAGTGGTGTGATACCTTCGCGCCCATGGGCCCGTGCGCCGTGCCTCTGGACGAGGTGCCCGACCTGAACAACCTGGCCCTGTCCCTGGAGGTGAACGGGGAACGGCTGCAGGAGGTCAATACGGGAGAGATGATCTTCAAGGTGCCCGAGATTGTGGCCTACATATCCAACCTCTGCACACTACGCCCCGGAGACGTGATCGCCATGGGGACCCCGGCGGGAGTAGGGATGGCGCGGGAGCGCAAGCTTCAGGCCGGGGACGTAGTAGCCGTCAAGCTGGAGCTGGTGGGTACGCTCACCAATCCCGTGCAGGCAGAATAGGACCATCATGTACGTATACCTTCCCACCGCAGCGGTCGGCAATGGGCGAACACTGGTGACGCTGGGCGGCGCGGGCGAGATCATGAGCTTCTTCTACCCGCGGCTGGACTTCGCGCAGAACGTGCGGGAGGGCCTCCCAGCGTTGTACGTGGGCGATCCCGGGCACGGGCGGTTGGTTTGGACCTTTGATCAGGCGTTCACACGTTCGCAACAATACCTGGACCACAGCAATTTGGCGCAGACGACCCTGAGACTGGCTGAGCCGCCGCTAGAGGTGGTGCTGGAGGACTTCTGCCCGCCGCGGAACACAGCACTGGTGCGCGCGGTCACGGTGACCAACACCGGCCCGGACCACTTCCGGGGAGCTTTCCTGCACTACTTTGACCTGCGCCTGGGAGAGGTGGCTGGGAAACAGGCGGTGCGCTGGGACGCACAGGAGGGCTATGTGCTTCAGTACTTCCGGGACATCGTGCTGGCGGTGGGAGGCACGCGACCGGAGATGTGGCGCTGTGGGCGGTCGCTGGACCCCAGCGGGCCCCAATCCGCCAAGCAGGATATGCTCGACGGGCACCTCAACGGGCAGCCGGAGGACATCGGGCAGGTGGACTTCGCGATCGGCTACCGCCTGGACCTGCCGCCGGGAGTGTCAAGGGAGATACATCTGTTCCTGGGCGCGGAAGTGAATCACTACCGCACCTCGCGCCAGATGCGGGAGATGGTCAAGACCGGGTATGAGGCGCTCCGGACCGCGGCGCAGGAGGACGATGAGCGTTGGCTGCGCCGGGGCCGGCTCCAACTGGCGACGGCCCGAGAGGTCGGGGAGCCGGGGCCGGACCTGGAGACGGCGTATGAACGGGCGCTGCTGAGCCTGCGTCTACTGGTTGACGAGGCCTCCGGGGCGGTGATCGCCGCACCGGAGTTTGACGGGACCTATGACCGCTCCGGTGGTTATGGTTACTGCTGGCCCCGAGATGCCTCGGTGGCAGCGGCCAGCCTGCGCGAGGCCGGGTATCCCGATTACGAGCAGCGGCTGGCCGACTGGTATGTCGAGAATCAGCTTCCGGGCGGACACTGGGGCCAGCGCTACTGGACTGACGGAATGCTGGCCGCCTCCTGGGCGCTGCGCGAGGACTTCCTGCAGCTCGACCAGTGCGCGGCAGCGTTGCTGACGCTATGCGCAGCGGCGAAGGACTCCGGCCCACAGCGGGCGGAGGTACTCTGGGAAGCCATTGAGAGCGGGGCCAAGCCGCTGGCGGAGCGGGCTCAGGAGGGGTGGCACTATCAGGCCTGCGACCTGTGGGAGACCTACTGCGGGAGGTTTGTCTATACGAACGCAGCGATCGCCACCGCACTGCGGGCGGCCGGGAAAGTGGCCCGGCAGCGCGGCCAGGAGCAGTTGGGGGAGCAGTGGCTGCGGCTCAGCCGGAGGATGCAGGAGGCGCTTCTGGAGATCTACACCGGGGAGTACTTCCCGCGCGGGCTGCGGATGGACGGGCATGTGGACGGTTCAGTGGACACCGCGACGCTGGGCGCAGTGGCCCCCTTCCCACTGCTGGACCTGAGCGATCCCGCGGACCGGGAACGGGCAGAGCGCAACCTGGAGACCATCCGGGCGCGGCTCAGCCAGGAGGTAGACGGCAAGGTGGGGCTGCGCCGCTATGAGGGCGATGGGTATCTCAACGGGGCGATCGGTTGCGTCAATACCTTGTGGGCGGCGCTGGTGGCGTTGAAGCTGGCGAGGGCCTGGGCGCGAGAAGACGCAGGTCGAGCGGAGGGTCACCGGCGGCAAGCCCTGGCCGATCTCGACTTCTGCCTGAGCCATGCGACCCCCACGGGGCTGCTCCCCGAGCTCATCGGGCTGGAGCCGGGAACCCCCTACTGGGCCGCGCCTCATGCCTGGGCCTCGGCGTTGCTGGTGGACTGTGTGCATGAGCTCGAGTGCCTGCGGGGAGAAAGGCCGTAACCCGGGTCGGGACGCGGCTCTGAACGTAGTCACAGGGAGGTCATGATTTCTTGAGCGGAGAAGAGTCCTCCAGGCCTCTGGCCCCGGCGCTGGAGTCTCAGGAACGGCCCTGGGGTTACTGGGAGGTCCTGGCGATCGGCCAGGGCTTCAAGGTCAAGCGCATGGTGCTCAAGGCCGGGCACCGCATGAGCCTGCAGAAGCACCAGCACCGGCATGAGCACTGGTTTGTCTTCGGGGGCGAGGCGCAGGTGACCTGTGAGCAGGCCTGCTTTCACCTGGCAGAGCGAGAGACGACGACTATCCCCGCCGGCGCCACACACCGCATTGAAAACCGCGGTACGGACCCCCTGATCATCATCGAGATTCAGATTGGCGATTGCTGCGAGGAAGAGGATATCGTCCGATTGGAGGACGACTACGCGCGTTGAGAGGGCGCGGACCCGCCTGGCGGGAGCTTGGACTACCACTCTGATAAGGAGATAGTGAAAGTTGAACTGCGTACTAATTATCGTTGACAGTTGGCGCAAGGACCATTGTGGTTGCTACGGCAACGAGTGGATTCAGACTCCCCATCTGGATGCGCTGGCGGCCGAGTCGGTGCTGTTCACCCGTGCCTATCCCGAATCGCTGCCCACGCTGCCCGTGCGCAGGGCGCTGCACACCGGAACGCGGACGTATCCCTTCTGGGGACATCGCGAGTTCAAGGGCGATTTTGTGGGCGCGCCGGGCTGGGGACCCATCCCGGAGAAGCAGGACACGGTGGCCGAGCTGCTATCCAAGCAGGGCTACCGGACCGCGCTCTACACCGACACCTACCACCAGTTCAAGCCCTCCAAGAACTATGCGCGGGGCTTCCAGGAATGGAGCTGGATTCGGGGCCAGGAGAACGACCCCTACCGCTCGGGCCCTCAGGTTTCCGACGAGGAAGTGTTCCGTCATCTGCCCTCGAACCAGCGGGACCCGGGACGGGTGGCGCTTTTCCGGCGCTACCTGACCAACGTGGCGGGGCGGCAGAGCGAAGAGGATTACTTCCCCGCGCAGGTATTTCGGGGAGGCGCAGATTGGCTCCAGCGCAACCAGGACGCGGAGAAGTTCTTCCTGGTGCTGGACTCGTTCGACCCGCACGAGCCCTGGGACCCGCCGGAGTACTACCGGCGCCTGTACGACGATAGCGGCGAGGAAGTGGTAGACGCGTTCTGGGCTCCTTACGGGGCAGCGGACGTCTACAGCTCCGCGGAACTCAAGCGGCTGCGGGCGAACTACGCCGGGGAATGCACGCTGGTGGACCGCTGGCTGGGGCACTTCATGGAGGGCCTGCGGGTGTCGGGGCGGCTGGAGGATACGGCGGTGGCGCTGATCTCCGACCACGGGCATAATCTGGGTGATAACGGGCTGGTCGGCAAGCAGGGGCATCCCCTGACGCGAGCGGTGGGCGACCTGATCATGATGATTCGCATGCCCGACGGCGAGGGCGCCGGCACCCTCTGCGACGGCTTGTGCTACAACTTTGATCTAACCACAACCCTGCTGGGCCTCTTGGAAGATGACATTCCTGAACAGATGCAGGAGGGGCGGGACCTGCGGACCATGTGGCGCGGGGAGGCGCCCGGGCGGGAGTACGTCACCGTGGCCTGGGGGCCGGAGGTGACCATGATTGACGACCGCTGGTGGTGCAACGCCAACCTCAGCGGCGATCATCCGCTGCTGTTTGCCTTGCAGGAGGACCCAGAGCTGGCTCAGGACCTGGCCGAGAGCCATCCGGCAGTGGTGGCGCGCGCGGTAGAGCTCTTCCAGGAGGACGCGGGCGGGGACTATCCGGAGTACCTGAAAGGGGCCGCCGGCATGCCCGGCTGCAGCCCCATCCTGGAGACCGGAGACTAACGAGTAAGCCAGGCGTCTCGCCGGGTCTGGAGGTAAGCTATGGCCAACATGACTTCACACGAACGCTTCAAGCGCATGTTTGAGCACCGGGAGGCGGATCGGGTCCCCTTCATTGATGGGCCCTGGCTGGCAACCATCGAGCGCTGGCACCGCGAGGGTCTGCCCGAGGACGTGCCCTGGGATGTGTACTTCGACGTGGACAAGACAGTCGGGATCGGCGCGGACAACAGCCCGCGCTATGAGACACAGGTAATCGAGGAGACCGAGGAGTATCGCATCGAGACAACGCGCTGGGGCGCAACGATGAAGAACTTCAAGCATAGCGCCTCGACCCCGGAGTTCCTGGGCTTCACGGTTACTACCCCGGACAAATGGCGGGAGGCCAAGGCACGTATGGTCCCCTCCCGGGACCGCGTGGATTGGGACTACCTGAAGGCTAACTACGCCGCCTGGCGCGAGCAGGGCTACTGGATCACCGGCGGGGGCTGGTTTGGCTTCGACGTGACCCACTCTTATACGGTGGGCACCGAACGCCTGCTCATGGCGATGCTGGAGGATCCAGAGTGGGTTTCAGAGATGTTCAACCATTTCCTGGACGTGAACCTGGCGCTCCTGGATATGATCTGGGACGAGGGTTATACCTTCGACTGCTATTCCTGGCCGGACGACATGGGCTATAAGTACCACCAGTTCTTCTCGCTAAAGACCTACCGAGAGCTGCTGAAGCCGGTGCAGGCACGGGCCATTGAGTGGGCACACCGCAAGGGCATCTTCGCCGAGTTGCACTCCTGCGGGAATGTCATGCCGTTGGTGCCGGAGTTCGTGGAGATCGGGCTGGATGGCCTGAATCCGCTGGAGGTCAAGGCCGGGATGGATCCGATCGCGCTGAAGCAAGAACACGGAGATCGGCTGCTGCTGCATGGAGGAATCAACGCCCTATTCTATAACGACATCGAGGCGGTGGAGGCCCAGATGCGGGAGATGGTGCCCGTGCTGAAGCAGGGCGGGGGGTACATCTGCGGGTCGGACCACTCAGTGCCCTCCAGCATCAGCCTGAAGGATTTCGGTCGCGTCGTCGAGCTGGCGAAGGAACTGGGCAGCTATGACTGATCGCCAGCGGTGGGTCAGAGGCCCGGCAAAGAGGAACCGTGTCACGATGGCGACGGGGGACAGAAAGAAGCCGGGTATGGGCAATGAACAATCGCCTTGGCGTCTGCGTCGCTGAGAAGCGACGGAGCAGCACCAGGGAGTCGCCCCTGGGACTGCAGACGGAGGCCAGGCATGGCGGTGGCGGACTATCGCCGAGAGATCGCAGACCTCAAACCAGGCACTCACCTGCTGGGACTATTTGCCTCAGAAGACGAACAGCGGGCGTGGGTAATTCCCTTCCTGATCGCCGGACTGGAGACGGGTGAGAAGGTCCTCTATATCCACGATAGCCGGGCGCCGGAGGCCATCCAGGAAGAGTTGGGCGCGGCGGGGGTAGAGGTCTCAGCCGTTTTGGAGAGCGGTCAGCTCAGTTTTGTCTCGGCGCGGGCGGCGCTGCTGTATGAGGACCGCTTTGAGCCGGAACTGGCGGTCCGCAATCTGGAGGCACAGATCGCGGAAGCGGTGGAGCAGGGGTATGGGGCACTGCGGCTGACGGCGGAGATGAGTTGGGCGCTCAGTCGCAAGCGGGGCTGTGCGCGGTTTGTGGAGTATGAATGTAAGTGCAATGCCCTGTTCCCCGAATCGCGGGGCTTGGCCCTCTGCCAGTATGACCTGCAGCGCTTCACGCCCCAACAGCTCCTGGAAGTGCTGGCGGTGCACCCGGAAGTGCTCTCCGGCGAGGGACGACACGAGAATCTCTACTACACTGAACCTTCTCACGTGGGAGCGAAGGATGCAGCGCACACGCTGCTGCGGCGGCGGCTGGGGCGGATGGATGCCTGGGGGCGGAAGAGGCGCGCCCAGAGCTGCGAAGTGGAGAGAATCCGCAAGACACTGGACGCCGTGGCAGTCGCAGTGGTAGCGCTGGATCGCGAGGGGCGCGTGGCCTTCATCAACGAGACCGGAGAGCAGGTCTTCGGGCACCGGGCGGAGCAGATCCGGGGGCAGGTGGCGTGGGAGTTGCTGGTCGGGCCCGAACAACGCACACACCTGCAGCAGTTGTTTCGGGAGGCCTGGCTACAGGGAGAGGCCCAGGGACAACTGGGGCTCCATGCGGTGGGCCAGCCGGGACGCAGGACACTGGAGACCTTCCTGAGACGGGTGGGAGACAGCACTGAGACAGAGCAGGTGATACTCACGGTCGCGGGATACAACCACAGCCGCCGATGAGGCGCGGAAGAGCGGCGCCCCAGCTGCGACCCCCTCCCCGGCGGGTCCTTCGGGCCTGAAGGCGAACCGGTGAGTTCACCAACCGGACCTCCAGCCCCGCCGGAGAGGAGTAAGAAGGGGTGCCGAGACGTCGCCTCCGAGCTCCTGCCACCACTCCCGCCAGAGCAGAGCGAGGCCGCCACCACGTCGTCCAGCAATCTCTCCCCCGCTATCCAGTTACTGACGCCTCGGTCAGCCCCCAGTCAGCAAAGAACTCCGCCGGCAGCCGCCGCCGCAGTTTGTCACGCAACTGGCAGCGGGCGTTGAACAGCCGGCTTTTCACCGTCCCCAGCGGACAGTCCAGGGCAGTGGCGATCTCGTCGTAGGCGAGGCCCTGCAGGTCGTGAAGAATCACCACCGAGCGCAGCTTGTCCGAGAGCTCGGATATGGCCTCCCAGACCTGCTCACGCACCTCCTGGGCTTCCACCGTGTCGGCCAGACTGCGAGAGGTCTCGTCGGGGAGGTCTCGCGTCATCTCCGAATCCATATCGTCTGTCTCCAGTGGCTCATCGAAGGAGACCGTCTGCCACTGGTGGCGCTTACGATGCCGGGAGGCGTCAATCGCCAGATTGGAGGCGATGCGGTACAGCCAGGTCTGAAAGCTGGACTCGCCCCGGAAGGTGGGCAGAGCCAGATAGGCCCGTACGAAGGCCTCCTGCGCGACGTCCTCGGCTTCCACGGGGTCGCGCACCATGCGGGCTACGTAGTCGTAGATGCGAGGATGGTAATGGCTCACCAGGGCCTCAAAGGCGGAGTCGTCTCCGCGGCGTGCCTGCTGCACCAACTGCCGGGCCTCCAGGCTACCCGGACGCCCCTGTCCGGACCCGATCGCTCCCTGGCGACTTGTGGTCATGGTGTCTGTGCTCATGCCAGCGCCCCTCCATTCATCTGAACCCTTGATCAGCGTTGATGCCCCCTCGGGCACGCTCATACTTTACTCGCAGGCAGCCAATGCGCCAATCGGGGAATTCCTGATAAGGGGCGGTGGATTATCCCAATTGCACGAGGGCCTTCCGGGGGCAGGTCGCCAGAGCCAGGGTTGGACGACTGACTAACCTCGCGTCTGCGGAGAGGGGAGGTACCGGACGAACCACTCGGCGGCGAGGCGGGCGACCTCCTCCAGGGCGCCGGGTTCCTCGAACAGGTGAGAGGCGCCGGGGATGACCGCCAGCTCCTGGGGCGCGGTCAGGCGTTCCGCAGCGACGCGGTTGAGCGCCAGAACTTCCGGGTCGTAGCCGCCGACAATCAGCAAGGTGGGAGCCTGGACCCGGGGCAGGGCCTCCAGGGCCAAATCCGGGCGGCCACCGCGGGAGACCACGGCACGGACCAGCGCGGGACGCTCAGCGGCGGCGATCAGCGCGGCGGCCGCGCCGGTGCTGGCGCCAAAGCAGCCCAGAGGAAGCCGGGCTGTTGCCTCATGGGTGGTCAGCCAATCAGCGGCGCCGACTAGGCGCGCGGTCAGCAGGGGAATGTCAAAGCGGTACTCACGGGTGTGGAGGTCAATGCGCTCCTCCCGCTCCGCAAGCAGGTCCAGGAGCAGGGTGGCCAAGCCGGCACGCTGCAAGACGCGGGCCACATAGCGATTCCGAGAGCTCTGGCGGCTACTACCACTCCCGTGCGCGAAGAGTACCGCTCCCCAGGCGGCCTGAGGGACGACCAGATCGCCCAGCAAGCTCACCCCGTCCACCGGGATAGCTACCGGTTGCTCAGTCCCCTCCGCAGAGGGCACGGCGCACCTCCCATCAACTGTCCAGCGAGGTCAACCCTTCCCGAATCGCATACTTGGTTAGTTCGGCGACGCTGCGGAGGCCCAGCGCGTTCATGATGTTCTGGCGGTGCGTCTCCACGGTCTTGACACTGATGTGGAGGGCCTCGGCGATCTCCCGCGTGCTCTTACCCTCGGCCATGGCCTGCAAGACCTCGCGCTCGCGCGGACGCAGGACGGAGAAGGGCGAGGGCTCCTCGCCGAGGCGCTGCACATAGTCCTCGACCACCAGGCCAGCGATGGCGGGGCTGAGGTAGGTCTGGCCCTCGAGGACGGCCTGGATGGCCTGGCTGAGCTCTTCGAAGGCAGAGTCCTTGAGGAGGTAACCGGAGGCGCCGGCGGCCAGCATGGCGGAAGCGAAGCGGCGGTCAGAATGCATGGAGAGCGCCAGAACCTTGACCTCCGGGTGGTCCGCACGAATCTGGCGAGTGGCCTCGATGCCGTTGAGGTCGGGCATGCCGATGTCCATGACGACCAGGTCGGGCTCGAGTTTGCGAGCCAGATCCACACAGTCCCGGCCATTGCCCGCCTCGGCGACAACCTCCATCTCCGGCTCCCTTGCGAGCAGGGAGCGCAGGCCTTCACGCATGATCTTGTGGTCGTCTGCCAGAATGATACGGGTCTTCACAGGCCCTCCTCCCTGCGCGGGTAGAGCCTCGTCTCCCGCACCGGGTACGCTCGGGTATTCTACATCTTTCTGCGCTCGCGTCAATTCCGCCGCGGGGCAGGAATCGCGGCGGCTACGTAGAAGTACTCATGCATGCGCTGGGGATACACTGTAGTTGAGATTCTCGTGGTAGTAGGGATCATGATCATCCTCTCGGCGATTCTTTTCCCCGTGTTTGGCGGCGTCCGGGCTAACGGGCAGAAGGTTCACTGCCTGTCGAATCTGCGGCAGCTCGTGCAAGCCACGCAGCTATATGCCTCGGACTACGACCGGCGGCTCGTGCCGGCACGAGTCTATACGGACGGGTCGGACCTGGGCCACACCTGGTGCGTCTTGCTCGAGCCGTATACTCAAAATCGCCAGTTGGTGACGTGCCCCGCGGACGAGCAGCCGCAGATGGTAGCCGCCTGCACGGACCTGCCGCACAGCTATGGGATCAACTACGGTCTTACCTACCTCGCCGGAGGCACCCATCTGTCCTGGTCCCTGGCGGCGATTCCGCGCACCGCAGACCTGGCACTGTTTTTCGACATGAAGAGCACCGCACAGGCCATGGGCAGCAGCTATGTGGCGCACCGGGTAAGCCGGCTCTCGGAGCGACACCTGGAGCGGGTGGGCGTCGCCTACCTCGACGGCCATGCCAAGGCACACCGGGCCAAGGAGGTTGACGCGGAACGCTACTGGAATCCTGACCTACCTTGAAGGAGGTGGGTGCAGAGCGTGTCAACAGCACAGGAGATCGCCGTGAAACCAAAAGGCTTTCGGCTTAGAGTCAAGGCCGAGAGCCTTGAGATTCTGGTGGACGACGTGGCGTACTTCCACCTGCCAGTGCGCAGCAGCGTGGGGATCGAGAGGGGCGAAGCCGACAGGGACCTGCCAGTGCTATCGGCAGAGGCCGGTCAGAGCGAGGGCCGGAGATTCTTCACCTGGACCACCCGCAGCAACCTGTGGGAGAAGAAGGTGTACCGCCTGGATCTGTACCCGCAGGCCTTTGCCTACCGGGTGACCGTCTCGGGTCGGGGACGCCTGGGGAAGATTGAATACTTCAGCGGCGCCGAAGCCAACGAGGTGCCGGAGGCGGGCTATGAGGTGGGGCGGTATCTAGAGCCGCATCCGGGTGGCGGGCCGCTCAGTCTGCCGCAGTACCGCAGCGTTCTTCAGCCGGGGCGGGTGGGCCTGGGCTACCTCGTTCCCCCGCTGTTGGCTTTCCCCTTCACGCTCTCCGCGCCAGGGCATCCCTGGCTCGCGCTGGGGCTGGCGCCGCGGCCGGGCGAGTATGACCTGGACCACTTCGCCACTGGGCCTCAGACGAGCGCCGGAGCCGGACGCATAGTCTTCAGCACCGACTTCCTGGGCTACAAGCAGGTGGATGGGGAGTATCAGCTTCCGGCGATCGTCGGAACGACCGGGCCCGACGAATATGCCTCCCTGGAGGCCCATGCCGAATGGCTGTATGATTTCGGTGGCTGCCGGCGCCGGGATTGGAGCGATTCGCCGCGCTGGTGGTACGGGCCACTCTTCTGCGGCTGGAGCGAGCAGGCGACCTTCCCCGGGCCCATGGCGGACGCTGCCACCCAGGCCAACTACACGGTCATGTCCCAGCGGCTCGACGAGCTGGGGCTGGAACCAACGGCGATCATCATTGACGCCAAGTGGCAGCGGACCAACGGTGAGGGGCTCCCGGACCCGGAGAAATGGCCCGACCTGCGGGGGTTTGTGGAGGCGCAGCATGCCCGCGGGCGGCGGGTGCTGTTGTGGTTCAAGGCCTGGAACACCGAAGGACTGCCGGCTGAGGAATGCATCAACCTGTGGGGGCAGCCGCTGGGCACGGACCCTAACTCCGCGGCCTACCGGCAGCGGGTGCGGGAGATGATGGCGACACTGCTCGGTGAAGGAGAGGGCTGCTGCAACTGTGACGGCTTCAAGGTGGACTTCGCCAATGTCATGCCGCTAGGGCGAGACCTCAGCGGCACGACCAGCAGCTACGGGATTGAGCTCCTCAAGCAGTGGTTTGAGCTGTTCTACAATGCAGCCAAGGCGGTGAAGCCGGATTGCCTGGTCAACAACAGCTGCGCTCACCCATATTTCGCCGAGGTCACCGACCAGGCGCGGCTCCACGACTACGCGGGGTCGCTGCGGGCGGCCTGGGAGGTCATGAGTTTCCGGCAGCGGCTCTTCCGCGCAGCGCTGCCCGGCGTGCTGATTGACACGGACGGAGTCATCAGCTCCCACCGCGAGACCATGGACTATCTGCGGCGGGCGCCGCAGTTGGGCGTGCCGGACCTGTACCGACTGACCCAGGCCGGTAATCCGCCGCTTGCCGCGGAGGACTGGGCCGAGATCCGAGAGGTCTGGAGGAAGTACAGCGCCGGGCTGGACTCCGCCTAACTCAGTCCCGATCAGCCCCCAGATGTGCGGGGCAGTTGGTGAAACAGCGCTCGACGATAGGGCAGTACCTCGGGCGCGCCAGGCGGTCGGACTCCCGCATCGCCTGGCATAAGAATTCCGGAGTGATCTTCTCCGGCAAGGAGAAGTCATTGCGCGAGCCGATGTACGCGGGGCCCTCCGCCGCTAGCAGGGCATAGCGCTTGGCGGCGTCGCAGCGCAGCCGATCCGCCTGCCCCCAGGTGACTTCCTGCCCGTTGATGGTCAGGCTATACGCCTCCTCGGCGGCAATAGCCCCCGAAGGACAGGAGCGCACACAGGTGTAGCAGCGTTTGCACAATGCTGGGCCGGTGTAGGGGGCGCTCGGGGGGAGGGGCGCATCGGTCACCAGACAGGCCAGCACCTGGCGGGCGCCGTACTCCGGCGTCAGCAGCAGGCCATTCCAACCCAACTCCCCCAGACCAGCAGCCACCGCGGCAAAACGCGAGGCCGTCAGGTCCGTGTCCCCGGAGTATACCAGAGAAGCCAAGCCTTCCAAGTCCTGCACGGGTTGGCAGCAGTATCCGCAGGCATCCAGATATTCCGCCATCACCATCTGCATCTCGCGCAGCAAGCTGAGCGGCGCGTTGTGAACGGTGTACTCATAGTGCCCAGCCTTGTGGGCGGGTGGCGTTCCGGCGTGGTCAATACTGGCATCCAACAGCCGCATGCCGACCACGATCACCGACCGAGCGCCGGGGAGATGGTCCGCGGCGGCCAGCGGAGTCAGCTTCGTCGGCACCACCTCCGGGGTATAGGGCAGGAGCTGGTGTCCCAGCACACCCTGGGGTCCTCGGGGGCGGCGGTCCTCCACGACGAAGTACTCTCCCTGCTCGGCCATGATCGGGCGCAGGGCCTCTGCGGTGGCCTCCGTGATCTCCGCCGCGGTCACCCCGAACAGATCTGCGCCCGCCTGGCGGGCGATCTCCTCCAGACGCGAGCCCAGTGCAGCCGGCTCCGGCGGACTGACCTTCTCCGGAGCCATGACCCTCAGCGGCATGCGGGGCAAGGGCGCGCTGGCTATGATGGCGCTCCACACCACACGGTCGGCATGGCTCGGAGTGACCACCTGGCCGGCGGCGTTCCGCTGAGCGGCCCCGGCGATCACCGCCGCCTCCGCCGGGTCAAGCTCCGCCTTCACGAGGAGAGCTGAGAACCCCTGGGCTTGCAGGTGCCGGGCCAAAGCCAGTTCGGAAGCGTCCTGCCGCCCGCCGAGACTCTCCTGGCAGTTGGGCGGATAGCCGTGCCCGAAGGCTATCAGGCTTTCTCCATCCGGCAGCAACTTGCGCAAGTCCAGACCTTGCTCGGCACACTGGCCCGCGTCCGCAATGGCCAGGTGCGTGACGTGCCACTGCGAAGCCACCTCCGCCAGATCAAGTGCCAGGCGCTGGCAGTGCTCCGGGCCCGGATCCGGCTCCACGTCCCGCCGTCGGCGGGGGGAGTGGCAGTAATCCAGGTCAAAGTAGCGCCGCTGCGGCGGCACGCACCACTTCAGACACATGCCCATCTTCCAGCTAATGAGCCGCTCGGGGTGGTTCCGGACGGCCTCCTCTATCTGAGCCTGCAGTGTCTCCTCGGTTACGTGCTCAGGCTGCGGCTGGAATACATCGTAAGTAAAGTTCTCGCCGATCGCGCAGCGCCAGAGATTGCGGTTGGGGAAGGTATAGGTATGCCCCTCTATCTCCACCGAACACATGCCGTTGACTTCTTTCTCGAAGCACCCGGTGGGGCAATTCTGGGCGCAGAGCAGGCACTTATCGCAGAGTGGCTCGCCCTCGTACATGGGGCTGGGGTCCAGCTCAGCATCGGTCACGACGGTCATGAAACGCTGGCGGGTGCCATACTCAGGAGTAATGCACAGGTTGTGCCAGCCGATCTCTCCCAGTCCGGCGGCCACGGCGGCGTAGTACTGCACCAGGTCTGCCATCCAGCCGCGTTCTGCCCCCGCCATGGGCCGGTAGGCCCACAACAGGGTACAGGGAATGGCCAGAGCCCGCTGTTCACGCGCTTGCAGCCAGCGCGCCAGAAGCAGGCCTATGTCGCTCAGCCGGAAGGTGGCATTCATCTCTGAGTACCCGGGCCCCGGGCGCCGCGGGTCCTCTTCAGCCGCGAGTTCGGTGTTGGCGTCGAGGAAGTGCAGACCGCAGACGAACACCGAGCGGCTCTCGGGCATGATGCCCAGAGGACTATGCTCCAGGGGCGCCTTCTCCCACCGGCTGACGGGGGCCACCCCCATCAGATCCACGCCCAGCTCCCGTGCATAAGCCTTCAGATCTTCCGTCAGGTTCGTCCCGGACATGGTGGCTCAACTCCCTCAATCAAGTTACCGTGGCCTCGAGAGACACTCGCTGATGCAGCGCGGTCATCACCCGGAGAACGCGCGGGAGCTCCAGGCGCAAAAAGCCCGGCAGGTGGCAGATTGGCAGTGAGAAGCTCAAGGCTCAGGACTGGCGCTCGGGTCCCAGGTGCGCGGGACAGTTGGTAAAGCAGTGCTCGATGATGGGGCAGTAGCCCGGGCGCTGTAAGCGGTCGGAATCGCGCATCGCCTCACACACAAACTCCGGCGTGATCTCCTCCGGCAAGGAGAAGTCGTTCTTTGAGCCGATGTAAGCAGGACCTTCTCCCGCTACCAGGGCATAGCGCTTCGCAGCGTCACAGCGCAGGCGATCTGTCCGCCCCCAGGTGACTTCCCGCCCGTTAATGGTGAGGCAGTGGCTTTCCTCGCCCGCAATGGCCGTCGTGGGACAAGAGCGAACACAGGCGTAGCAGCGCTTGCATAGTGTCGGGCCGGCGTAAGGAGCGCTTGGCGGGAGAGGCGCGTCGGTCACCAGGCAGGCCAGCGCCTGGCGGGCGCCGTACTCCGGCGTCAGCAGGAGGCCATTCCAGCCCAACTCCCCCAGGCCGGCGGCGACCGCCGCAAAGCGAGAGGCGGTGAGATCCGTACCCCCAGCGTAAAGGGCAGAGGCCAGGCCTTCCAAGTCTCGCACTGCCTGACAGTGATACCCGCAGGCGTCCAGGTACTCGGCCATCGCCATCTGCACCTCCCGCAACAGACCAGGCGGCGCGTCGTGAACCGAGTACTGGTAGTGGCTGGCCTTGTGGGCAGGAGGCGTACCGGCGTGGTCAATGCTGGCATCCAGCAGGCGCACGCCGACCACGATCACGGATTTGGCGCCCGGCAGATGGTCCTCCGCGCACTGTGGCTTCAGCTCCGTCGGCACCACCTCCGGGGTGTAAGGCATGAGCTGGCCTCCCCACACGCCCTGCGCCCCCACGAAGGGGCGGTCCTCCACCACGAAATACTCTCCCTGCTCCGCCATGATCGGACGTAGGGCCTGCGCGGTAGTCTGGGTGGCTTCCGCGGAGGTCACGCCGAACACGTCTGCACCCGCCTGGCGGGCGATCTCCTCCAGACGCGCAGCCAGCGTGGCCGGCTCCGGCGGGCTGACCTTCTCGGGAGCCATCGATCTCAGCGGCGTGCGGGGCAGAGGCGCGCTGGTGATGACGGCGCTCCATATTTCACGGTCGTCATAGCCCGGGACGATGATGTTACCCGCAGCGTCTCGCTGGGCGGCTCCGGCGATCACCGCTGCCTCCGCCGGGTCAAGATCCACCTTAACAATCAGCGCCGAGAACCCCTGAGCTTGCAGGTGCCGAGCCAAGGCCAGTTCGGAGTTGCCATTCCGCGTACCCACCAACCCTCGGCAGTTGGGAGGATAGCTGTGCCCGAAGACTACCAGGCTCTCGCCGTCCGGAAGCAGCTGGCGCAGATCCAAGCCCTGCTCGGCACACTGACTCGCCTCCGCAATGGCGAGGTGGGTGACATGCCACTGCGAGGCCACCTCTTCCAGCTCAGCCACGAGGCGCTGGCAGCGCTCCGGACTCGTATCCGGCTCGACATCCCGGCGCCGGCGGGGGGAGCGGCAGTAATCCAGGTCGAAGTAACGCCGCTGTGGCGGAACGCACCATTTCAGGCACATCCCCATCTTCCAGCCCGTGATGCGTTCCGGGTGGTTGCGGACCGCGTCCTCCAGTTGTGCCTTCAGCGTTTCCTCAGTGACCTGTTCGGGCTGGGGCTGGAAGACATCAAACTGGAAGTTCTCGCCGATGGCACAGCGCCACAGGTTGCGGTTCGGGAAGGTGTAGGTATGTCCCTCAATCTCCACCGAGCACATGCCGTTGACTTCCTTCTCGAAGCATTCGGTGGGGCAATTCTGGGCGCAGAGCAGGCATCTATCACAGAGCGGATCGCCCTCGTACATGGGGGTGGGCTCCAGTTCGGCGTCGGTGACAACGGTCGTGAAGCGCTGGCGAGTACCGTACTCGGGGGTGATGCAGAGATTGTGCCAGCCGATCTCTCCCAGGCCGGCGGCAGCGGCCGCGTAATAATGAACCATGTCCGCCATCCAGCCGCGCTCGGCGCCAGCTCGCGGACGGTAGGCCCACAGTCCAGTGCAGGGGATGGCCAGGGCCTGATGTCCGCGGGCTTGCAGCCAGCGCGCCAGGCAGAAGCCCATTTCGAAGAGATGAACGGTGGCGTTGGCCTCAGAGAATCCGGGACCGGGATGTCGCGGGTCCTCCTCGGCGGCCAGTTCAGTATTGGCGTCAAGGAAATGCAGGCCGCACACAAATACCGAGCGGCTCTCGGGCATGATCCCCAGAGGACTGTTCTCCAGGGGCGCCTTTTCCCAGCGGCCGACAGGCGCCACACCCGTCAGGTCAGCACCCAGTTCTCGTGCATAGGCTTTCAGATCTTCCGTCAGGTTCGTCTGAGACATCGCGACTCAACTCCTTCAATCAAGTTACAGTGGGCCTCGAGAGATGCTCACTAATGGATCGCGCTGTGCGGCGCAGTTCGGTCAGCACCTGGCGTCTGTGCCGACCGGTGAAGCGGGCAGTAGGCAGGAAGGCTCCGAGCGCAGCCACCACTTTCGGTCCCTCGTAGAGCGGAAGGGCGAAGCTGGTGACTTCGGGCCTCGACACAAGGATCATTTCCTCTTCCCGGATCCGCGCCAGCTCTCTCCGGACTTCCTCCAACGAGGAAACCTCCGGCCACTCAGAGTTAGGGAGCTTCTGCTCGGCGAGGAGGCTCTCCAGTTCGCTCTCCGGCAGATGCGCCAGCAGTTGACGCCCGGTGGGGCACAGGAGGTCCTCGCGGAAGAAGAGGTCAGGGCTAATCTGAATATCCTGGTTGCCCTCCGAGAAGGTGAGGATGAAGCGGTGGCGGTTGTGAAGACCGGCAACGAGCGCGGTCTCGCCCGTGGTGGCAGCAAAGCGGCGCAGCAGAGGTTCAGCAATGCGGACCAGGCGCTCGCGGTAAGGACTGCTGCGCGCCAGATGGTGGATCATGGGCCCCAGCACGTAGCCCTTCCTGGGGGCGACCTGCTCGAGGTAGTCCGCCTCCACGAGGGTGGCGAGCAGATGCGCGCAGGTCGCCTCGTTGAGGCCGACTTCCTGAGCGATCTCGCCCAGTCTGACCGGCCGTTCGTGGTGGGAGGCAACGCACTCCATAAGGGATAGGGCCCGGCGCACTGACTGAATCATTTTTGTAATGTGAAATGTCGTTGCAGAGTATAAAATATCATAGTCTGGCCGCCGACCCTTGTCAAGCCCGAGTGCAACTTTTTGCGCTCTCGGTTTTCCAAGAAGGGGGCCGCTGTGAAAGCGGCTCAGTCTTGCTGCGCACGGAGTAAGGCGCGGATTCGAGAGGGAGGTTCTCCTGCTGTGGAAGTCCCCCTGATGGACCTCAAGGCCGAGTACCAGGACCTGCGACCACAAATGCTGGAAGCGATGGATCAGGCGCTGAGCAGCATGCAGCTGTTCCTGGGACCCAATGTGCAGGCGCTGGAGCAAGAGTTTGCCCAGTTCTGTGAGGTGCAACATGCCATCGGTTGCGGCAGCGGGACGGACGCCTGCCAACTGGCTCTGGAGGCGGCCGGGGTGGGTCCCGGGGACGAGGTGATCACCGTCGGTTGGACCTTCATCGCCACTATCGCAGCGATCGTGCACCTGGGCGCCCAACCGGTGCTGGTGGACATCGAGCCAACCCACTTCAACATGGACCCGGCGCTGGTGGAGCCGGCGATTACCTCGAAGACCAGGGCGATCATGCCCGTGCATATCTACGGGTATCCGGCGGACATGGGCGCGTTGCAGAAGATCGCTGATAAGCACGGGCTGCTGGTCATTGAGGATGCCTGTCAGGCACACGGAGCGACGCTGGAGGGCAAGCGCGTAGGAGGCCTGGGGGCCGCGGCAGCCTTCAGCTTCTACCTGAGCAAGGCGCTGGGCTGCTACGGTGAGGGCGGGATGATCACCACCAACGATGCGGGCCTCGCAGAGCGAGTCCGGCTGCTGCGTAACCACGGTTACACCGGAAAGTATGATCACGGAACCATTGGTTACAACTCGCGCCTGGACGAGGTGCAGGCAGCGGTTCTGCGGGTGAAACTGGCGCGGATCGAGGATAGCCTGGCGCGGCGGCGGCATCAGGCGGAGCTTTACCGCGAGCGGCTGAACGGAACCCCCCTGTTCGTGCCCCCGGAGGAGCCCGGCTACCGGCACTGCTTCTACATGTTCCACGTCCGTGCCCCGCAGCGGGATGAGCTGGTGACCTATCTCCAGGAACGAGGCATCAGCACAGCACAGCACTACGTGCATCCGGTCCACCAGCAGCCCGCTGTGGCGCGGTACGGACTGGCTGAGTGTCACCTGCCGGTGACCGAGCACGCCTCACAGGAGATTCTCATCCTGCCCTGCCACCCCTACCTGAGCGACGAACAGATCCTCTATGTGGCGGAGCAGGTGCGGGAGTTCTATGGGGTGTGAGTGAGCGAGGCGGCAGCGAGCGGCCAGGAGTCCTCGTCAGAGGCGACGGGAGCCCGTGTCTTCATCTTCTCCCCCACCCCGGAGGCCACGATGGCTTGCTTCGGCGAGGCCGGACCCGTATAATCCCTGCCGATGAGCGCGATGTGGAGCTGTGGTTATCACCGTCAGGGACGGGGGCTGTGGGATATGCTGGCCCTGATCGGGCTGGTGGTGTCCCTGGCCGGGCTAGGGTTCTTTGCTCTGCGGCCAGGACAGAGCTCGGGAGCCCACAGCCGCACCGTCGAGCACCTGCGGGCTACCGGCGACGCGCTGGAGAAGTATGCGGTGGATAACGCCGGACAGTTCCCCACCACACGCCAAGGACTCCAGGCGCTCCTGCAGAAGCCCACGGAGGAACCGCTGCCGCTGAACTGGCGCGGGCCCTATCTGGAAGACCCGAGGCAACTACAGGATGCCTGGGGCAAGGAGTTTCTGTATGTGGCGCCAGGAGGTGGAGACCCGCCGCGAGCGTATGACCTGTGGAGCCTGGGCGCCGATCAGCAGGAGGGCGGCCAGGGCACCGCGGCGGATGTGCGGTCCTGGGAGTCTTCGACCCTCCTGCCTCCCTCGTGAAAAGACTTACCATGTTGCGCCTTCAAAATCTCTTCCTCCTACTGTGGTTAGTGCTCTGGCCAGCCTGCGCGCCGGCAGCAAGCTGGGGTAACACCCAGGCGCCGGTCATCCTGGATGCCGACTCCGAGGCCTTGGCTGCCGCCGAGGTGCCGGCAGGTCTTCACCTATACCGCCTGGCCGCTCCCTGCGCCTATGCCCCCTATGCCTCCCTGCCGGGGTTCACGGCGGGCTATGCGGGTGATCCCGAGAGCGCCGACGCCTGGCTGGAAGAAGGCAAGTACCGCTATACTTACGTGGATGCACGACTAGCAGCACTGCTAGCCCGCGATCCTGAAGCGCGGGTGCTGCTGCGGGTGCAGATTGACAGCCCACCATGGTGGGAGAGGGCCCACCCCCAGGCGCTGGTGCCGGTGCCCAAGGGCACGGACCGGGCCGGCGCGCGCAAGGCCAGTCATGCCTCCTGGTATGCGGCCGAATGGCGGCTGGCGGCGGCGCAGGCACTGCAGAACCTGGTCAGACATGTGGAGAGCGGGCCCTACGCCAGCCGGATCGTGGGCTATGAACTGGACAGCGGGCGGCACGGGGCCTGGGGGCCCTGGCATCAGACCGCCGCCGCCCAGGAGACCGGAGCGGCGGCACAAGCCGCCTACCGCGCCTGGTTACAGCGCAAGTACGGCTCACTGGCCGCCCTGCGAGTGGCCTGGGGGCAACCACGCCAACCAGTGATGGACTCACCGGAGGTCAAGGCCGGGTTCATCCTTACCCAGTGGAATCAGGTGACGATCCCAGCGACCAGCGCGCTCCTGGACGCCGGCCGGCCCACGCTATTTGACCCCTCAGGGCAGCAGCACCTGGCCGACTATCAGCAGTTCCTGGGCGATTACACCGCCGGAGTGATCCTGGAACTCATCCGCGCGGGACGGCAGGCGGCGCCGGCCGGGCGGGAGTGGGGGGCATGCTATGGCCACCTGCTGTGGTGGCCAGAAGAGGACTGGCCACCCTCGCTGAGCGGCCAACTGGGCTTGGGGCGGATTCTGGCTAGCCCAGACATGGATTTCCTGGTGGGCCCGCCAGGAGCCGGGGACTTCCCCAGCACGCTAGTGGGATCCCTCCGGGTGCGCGGCAAGCGATACCTGGCGCAGCCGGAGCAGAGAGTAACTGGTGCAGGGGCGCTGAACTCGGGCTGTGGGTTGATCTGCACGGGGCCGAAGCACCTCGCTACGGCAGAGCAAACTCTCGTCCAAGCCGCAGAGCCGCCGCGACTAACGACGGTGCTGGTGGTTGACGAGTCCAGTCTGGCACACTTGAGCCCAGCGACGGACTTCCAGCATGTGACTTTGCAGGAGCAAGCCCGCCAGCTTGCCTCGGGGCCGCCCTGGGAAGGCTACCTGCTGAACGACCTGCTGGCGGCGCCGGAGAGCGATCTGTACCTGATGGCGGCCACTTACCGCATTCCGGAGCGCCTGCGTCCGGCGGTGCTGGCGCGCTTGAGCCAGGCCGGAGTAGTGATGTGGGTATACGCTGCGGGAGCCCTGGACTCAGGTTACATCGACCCCAGCGCGATCTTCACCCTGACGGGGTTGAAACTGACCATCGTCGGTGCTCCGGCGCAACTGCGGACACAGGTGGTAGGGGTGCAGGCCGGCGATAGGCCGGTGGTCTACGGACCGGAGCAGGCGGTCCAGCCCTGGTTCCCGCTACTGGAGGGGCCTCAGGCGCTGGGGCAGATTCTGGAGAAGCCGTGGACGGGGCTAGCCTGGCGGCGCGCGAACGGGCAGATCATCGCCTATAGCACGGCGCCGGGCGTGCCGCAGGCCGTGCTGGAGAGGCTACTGGAGGAGCGGCGCCTCCGGTAAGGGTAGTCTCCACAGCTCCTTCAACTCCTCCCGCGTGGGCAGGCCGGAACGCCCGCCCAGACGCCGACACTTGAGGCCCGCGACCAGACTCGCGAACTCCAGATTAGTGGGCAGGTCGTACCCCAGCACCAGGCCATAGGCAAAGGCGCCATGGAAGACGTCCCCCGCGCCGGTGGTATCCACCACCCTGTCGACCTGGTAGGCCGGCTGATGATAGACTTCATCGTCCTGATACCCGATGGAACCGCGCACTCCACGGGTGACCACCAGCGCCCGAGGTTGGTAACGCTCCAGCAATCGGATCGCCGCCCGCTCCCCATCCGTTTCTCCGGTATGCTCCAGCAGAAAGCGCTCGGGCAGGACCGGGTGTGTCCCCAGGCGCAGCAACTCCTCGATGCAACAGACGGCGTGCTCCAGGTCCGTGACCACCGGTATCCCCGCCTGGCGGGCCAGGGCCGCGGCGGCCACGTGCGCTTCCGGGTGATGGGTATCCAGCAGCAGGCAACCTGCTGAGCAGAGGAACTCCGGGTCCAGATCGGCAGGCTGCAGGCGGCGCTTGCTGCCGGGGGTGAAGAAGATAGCGCGCTCCCCGGAGGCGTCCAGCACGGCGCAGAAGGCCAGGTGGGAGGTGCCTTGAGGGTCCAAAAAGAGGTGCGAGGTGTCCACGCCCTCGGCCTCGAACTCGCGACAGATGTTAGCACCGGCGGCATCGTCACCCACGGTACCGACGAAGGCTGTGCGCCCGCCGAGACGGGCGACCGAGACCACGGCGGTGGCGGCCTGTCCCCCCCCCTGCTCCCGAAACTCGAGCAGGGGAACCTTCTCTCCCGGGTGAGGGTAACGGGCCACGCGGCCCAGCAGATCCCAGGCGCAACCGCCAATGCCGATTACGTCAAAGCGGGGGGCAGACAAGAGCTAACTCCGAGCCTCCACGGTGAAGGAGTCGAGGGTCAGGAGCTCAGTGTCCAGCGCGGTGCAGCGCAGCTCCTGGGGGGTGACCTCGACGCGCAGGAAGCTGTACGTGACTGCCAGGGCCTGCCGGTAGGGGTTGGCCCGCGGGCGGATAGCATACAGTGGGGCGCCTCCGCCGCCGACCGTGACGTAGTTGAGCCTCCCCACCAGCGAACGCTCGTAGAGGTGATTGTGGCCGTTGAGGACCAGGTCCACGCCTCCGTTCTCCAGGTAGGGGCAGAAGTGCTTGAGCGCCCCGGCGCTGGGCGGATGCGGGCCCGAGCTGTAGGGCGGTTCATGAAAGAGAGCCAGACGCCACTGTACCCCCTCCGGGCGGGGCTGGCTGAGCTGGTCCTTGAGCCACGCCGCTTGCGCCTCCAGATCGCCGTAATTATCCAGGGAGAAGAGCTGGCAGGAACCGAAGATGGCGGCATACCACTCGGAGTTGCGCACCCCGCCGCCTTCCGGCAGGGGCAGCAGGTCATAGTAGAGGGCAGCGCCGCCCTCGTGGTTGCCCAGGCAGGGATAGAGAGGAACCTGCGGCGAGAAGCGGGCAATCACCGGGAAGAAGCGCTTCCAGCCCTCCAGGTCAGCTCCTCTGGCGACCAGGTCGCCGCTATGCAGAATGAACCGGGGCTTGCAGGAAACCATGGCCTCCACGACCTGGCGGTGGGCCGTGGGGTTGCTGCGCGTGTCTCCGTAGGCGCAGAAGGTGAAGCTGGAAAGCTCCGGACCGGGCGTCTCAAAGCTATACCACTTGCTGGCCGTGGCCTGGTCGCCGGTCTGGGCGGTCAGGCGATAGGAGTAGGTGGCGCTACCCCGCAAGCCGCTGATCTTCACCTGGTGGGCGCGAGAGGGGCCGCCGGGAGCCAGTCGCTGCCCGCCCACCTCCACGGCACCGTAAGAGGGCAGGTTGGTGAACCAGGCGATCTGCACAGAATCCGAGGTGAGATCGCCTAGCACCGGCCCCCAGACGATCTGGAGAGCGGCCAACGCACTGCCGGTCACCAGCAGCACGAGCCCGGCGGCGATCAGCAGTCTGAGCGCAAGGCGTCGCATGTTTGGCTCCCGCAAGGGAGTATGTTCTCCATCTGCTGGAGGGCCTCAGGCCCTGGGCAGGTAGACGCTGAAGGTACTCCCGTGATCCAATTCACTTTCCACCTCGACATGACCTCCCATGCTCTCGGTGGCCAGCTTGACAAAAGTCAGGCCGAGGCCAGTGCCCACCCGGGGCGCGCCTGGCGGCTGCTCGACCTGCCCGAACTTCTCGAAGATGCGGTCCAGGGCCTCCGGGGGGATTCCGGGGCCGGTGTCCTGAACGCGCAAGGCGATGAAGCCCTCTGCCGCCGGCTCGGCCCATACCCGGACGCCGCCCTCATAGGTGAACTTGAGGGCATTCCCCACCAGATTGGTGAGTGCACGGCGCAGGAAACCAGCATCCGCCTCGACTTCCAGAGGCGGGTGGGGGGGAGTCATGTCCAGCTCCAGCCCGCGCTCGGTGGCGGCTCCCAGTGTGAGTTCGCGCACCTGGGCCATGATCTCACCCACGCTGACCGGCTGCAGGTCCAGGTCCGGAATGCTGCTCTCCATCTTAGCTACATCCAGCAGGTCGTTGATCAAGCCCATCATAGTGTCGCTGGCGTGGATGGCCATGGGGAGCATCTCGTGGAGAAGATCGGCCTGGTAGTCGTTATCTATCACCACGCGCAGGGCGCCGAGGATGCTGGTCAGGGGCGTGCGTAGGTCATGAACGATAAGGTGTGTGAGGCTGCGCTGTTCCTCCTGGAGGCGTTCGAGGTCCAGCTTGTCCTGCTGCACCTGGTCGTAGAGGCGTTTGACCCGGAGCAGGGAAGCGGCATGCGCCAGCAGGCGGTGAGGGCGCAGGGGCTTGTCCAGCATGGCGTCCGCCCCGGCCTGCAGTGCGTAGGTCTCGTCCTGGCTTGTGTAGGAGGTCGTGGTCAGCAGAATGGGGAGCAGGCCGTCCTGCTTCTCACGAAGCCTCATGGCGAGCTGGTAGCCGGTCATGCCGGCCAGGAGCGCATCCGCGACGATCAGGTCCGGCGCACGCTCGTCCGCCAAGGCCAGAGCCTCAGCACCGGTGGTACAGTGCGCGACCTGATAGCCCGCGCCCCGCAGGACGTGAGCCATGAAGTCACGCGCCGGGGGTGTGTCATCCACGAGAAGTACGGTGGCCCCGCGACCCTCCGCAGACTCCGCCAGGTCCAGCGTACGGGAGGGCCGGGGCAGCGGGGCCTCGGACCGATCCGCAAATCCACGCCAGTAGAGACGCGACTGACGCGGCTTGGGCTGCGGCGGAGGGGCGGACGGATAGCCCACAGGAACCAGGCCCACAAGCTGCATGCCCTCCAGGCCCAGGAACTGCTCGATGTCATCGGCGAGGTAGGTGGCGCCAGTCAGCCAGCAGGCTCCCAGGCCCTCGGCATGCGCCGCCAGCAGGAGGTTTTCCACCGCGGCCCCCACTGATCCGAGCGCCAGGAGCGGACCCTCCTCCGCGAGGAGGGTATAGACCAGGAGAATCACCGGCGCCTCCCGGACCACGGGCAACACGCTGCGCCCCAGCACCAGCAGTTGCCGGGGGCTGGCCTCGCGCAGCGCCGGCTCGAGTTCAGCGATACGCTGCTCGAGAAAGGCCACGAACTCGGCCTTCTTCTCGCCACCCAGGGCCAGGAAGAGCCGGTCGTCCTCGCGAGTGCCAAAGGGCGCCCAATGGGCCGCTTCGACCAGCCGTTCGATCACTTCGGGGGCAATAGGATCGGGCGCGAAGCGGCGGATGCTCCGCCGGTGCAGCAGCGCATCGTGCAGTTCCATGCAAGGCCTCCAGTGAAGGTGATGCTTCATAGACGCCGACAGTCACGGAGAGTTTCAGCGCAGCCGGCACAAACTGCGGGGCGAGATTTCTTCATCTGGGAAGAAGGAGTACTCCACAGGGCGAAGAAAGGATAGACAGTTGATGACTCATGGCGATCCTGGCAGTATTCGCGATCGGGTGTGCCCATCACGGATTGTCAGGAGGGAGGTGACTGTTGATGCCTGCAGCCAAAGATGTCATGACCAAGAAAGTCGTGACCGTCGGGCCAAAGGACAAGGCTGCGGCGGCTATCGCCAAGCTGGTAAAGAACAAGGTCAGTGGCGTGCCAGTGGTAGATGAGGAGGGGAAGGTCATGGGCATGCTAACTGAGGCCGACTTGCTCACCGCGCGAGCCACTCAGAACGTGGAGAGCCTCATGTCCAAGCCGGCGACGACGGTAGCGGCCAACGCCAGCCTCAAGGCCATCACCGATACGCTGGTGAAGAAGAAGATCAAGCGCGTGGCGGTGGTGGACAAGGACAAGCGCCTGCTGGGAGTCGTCAGCCGGATAGACATCCTGAAGACCAAGGCCAAATGAGATTGCCGTACCCTCGCGTTACCGTTCAGCCCCTCCTCCTCGAGGGGCTGTTCGGTTCCCGGGGAGCCATCGCTCGACAGCAGCGCCAGGGCCTGGCGCGCCGGGGAAGCAGCAGCGTGCGGGCTGTCGGCACCCACCAACGCGGGAGGGATCACCATGCGCATTCTGGTAACCGGAGGAGCCGGATTCATCGGCTCTCACGTCGTGGACGCCTACGTCAGGGAGGGGCATGAGGTCGGCGTACTCGACAATTTGTCCACCGGACACCGGGAAAACGTGAACGCGGCGGCGAAGCTGTATGAGGTGGATTTGCGCGAGACGGAGGCGGTGCGGAGAGTGCTGGAGGATTTCCGGCCCGAGGTCGTAAACCACCACGCCGCGCAGGCCTCGGTGGCCATCTCGGTCCAGAACCCGGTGCTGGATGCCTCGGTCAACGTGCTGGGAATGATCAATCTCCTGGAGGCGGCGCACAGCGCGGGCGTGCGGCGCATCATCTACTCATCAACCGGCGGAGCGATCTATGGAGACACGGATCAGATACCGACCCCGGAGGTGCATCCCCTGCGGCCGCTCTCGCCGTACGGCTGCTCCAAGCTCTGCGGGGAGCACTACCTCACCACCTGGCATCGCCTCTACGGACTGGAATATCTGATCTGGCGCTACGGGAACGTGTATGGCCCGCGCCAGGACGCCCACGGCGAAGCGGGGGTAGTGGCGATCTTCGGGGGCCTGCTGCTGGCGGGCAAGCCAGCGACCATCTTCGGCCAGGGACACAAGACCCGGGACTATGTTTTCGTGGGCGACGTGGCTCAGGCGAGCCTGCTGGGTCTGAGCGCGGCACCGAATGAGATTCTCAACATTGCGACCGGCAAACAGACGACTGATCAGGAGGTCTACGACGCGGTGGCCGCCGCCGCCGGCTACACAGGGGCACCAATCTACGGCCCCGAGCGGGCGGGAGACCTGCAGCATAGCTGTCTGGACGCTTCCAGGGCCGCAAGGCTGCTCAGCTGGCAGGCCGAGATGAGCTTCCGGGAAGGCGTGAAGGTGACGGTGGACCATCTGCGACAAAGCCGGTGATCGTGGCCTTGGGGACGGGAGCTGGAGGGTGCTGACTTAGCCGTCATCTGCTGTGCATTGACAAAACGCTCATCTTCAGATACAGTTGAGAGGTTCCCTCGAGATTCTTTGCGGGAGGAAGAGGTGCGATGCGTCTGCAAGGACGTGTCAAGTGGTTCGATGCCCGCAAGGGCTACGGTTTCATCGAGCGCGAGGGTGAGGACGATGTCTTCGTCCACTATTCTTCCATACAGATGGAAGGGTACAAAGCTCTGGAAGATGGCGAAGAGGTGGAGTTCGAGATCGTTCAGAGCGATCGGGGACCACAGGCGGCGAATGTGACCCGATTGACGAAGGCCAGTTCCTCCGCCCCCGAAGCTACTGAACCCGACCAGCCGTGGTAGCGGCTGCCGCTGGTGGCCTGAGAACGCCACCGGGGAGGCCGCAAGCGGCAGGTAAGCACACTGGATCGGTCCTCCGTCCAGCCCTAGCTGGGCGGGTGCCTGTGACAAGGGAGTTTCTAAGCGGTGGAGATCAGCTATCAGTTTCGCAACTTTGACGAGGGGGAGCGGCGATTCCGCGAACACGCTGACCCCCGACTAGAAAATCTGACGCGGCAGTACGAACGGATTGAGAACCTGCGGGTTACCGTGACCGGCCAGCGCAACTGGCGCACCGTGGACCTCACCGTCCAGGTGCACGGGGCCTTGCTGCGGGCGGAGGAACGCAACACGGATGCGTTGACCGCCTTTGACACTGCGCTTTCGCGCATGGAGCGGCAACTGGGGCGCCTCAAGGAACGCCAGCGGGCCTTCGGGCATGAGTCGCTGCGCACGCTCGCCGTAGAGGAGAGGGGCGCCGGATTGGTGTCGGAGCCCGCGGAGGAGGAGCCTGAGCCGGCCCCAGAAGGCCTGCGCATCGTGCGGACCAAGGCCCACAGTCTCAAGCCCATGGCCCCTGAGGAAGCGGCACTGCAGATGGAGCTGCTGGGGCACGATTTCTTCGTGTTCATAGACGGCGATTCTGGACAGGTCGGCGTGGTCTATCGTCGCCGCGACGGTGGCTACGGCCTGATCGAGCCGGACCTGGCACAATAGACAAGAGTTCCCAGTAACCATACAGGGCCAGGCCCCGCTCCGGGACCTGGCCCCTTTTGTTGCCAGTTGGCGGCACTTGCCGAAGGCGGGGAGCGGGGTGAGCGCCTGTGTTCCCGCCGGCGCTGAACCTCCCGCTCGTCGTGACAGTCCAAAGGCTTGGGGACCTGTCCCATGAGCACAGCACCTGCCAGCAACATCGTGGAGCGGAGCGACCTACGTAACCAGCTCTGGGTCTTCCGCGACCGGGAGCACGCCGGAGAGGTCCTGGCCCAGATGCTCGCCGAGTACCGCGGCAGTGAGGCGCTGGTGATGGGCATTCCCGCGGGGGGAGTGCCGGTGGGAGCAGTCATTGCCCGCACTCTCGACCTGCCCCTCGACATCGCCGTAGTCAGCAAGATTACCCCACCATGGAACCCCGAGTATGGATACGGGGCTTTGGCCTGGGACGGAACCGTCCTGCTGAACCAGGAAGCGCTGCCCTATCTGCAGTTGTCCGAGCGCGATATGACCGAAGGGATCGAACGGGCCCGGGCCAAGGTGGAACGCCGGGTCAAGAGCCTGCGCGGTGACCGGCCCTTCCCACAGGTCGCAGGGCGCACCGTGATCCTGGCCGATGACGGCATCGCCACCGGGGTGACCACGGAAGGCGCGATTGATGCTCTGGTCAAGATGCAGGCAGACAGACTGGTCCTGGCCACCCCTACAGGACATGAGGAAGCGGTGAGACGTCTGGCGCAGAAGGTGGAGAAGGTCTACTGCGCCAACCTACGCGGAGGCGGCTCCTTCGCGGTGGCTCAGGCCTATCAGTACTGGTCGGACATGAGCGACGCGGAGATCGCAGAGATTCTCAAGAAGTTCATGCCCTAGGCCGGTTTCGGGAGGCGGGACTCCCGGAGACTGTATCCCCCTGCACGGATCGTCACCAGCTCGCAACCTTCCAGCCCTGCGCGCGCCAGTTTGGCCCGGAGCCGACCGATGTGGACGTCCAGGGTCCGGGTGCGCATCTCGGCAGTATAGCCCCACACCCGCCACAGCAGTTGCTCCGACCGACAGAGCTGCCCCTGCTTGAGGAACAACTCCTCCAGCAGCGAGAACTCCTTGGGGGTAAGCGCAAGTTGGCGATGCCCAACATGAGCCTGGCGCGCTTCCCGGTCCAGCCGCAGATTGCCGCAGTCCAGCAGCTCGGCGGCTGGGGGGCGGTACAGGCACAGACAGGCCTGCACGCGAGCCAGCAACTCCTCCACATGAAAGGGCTTGGGCAAGTACATATCCGCGCCTGATTCGAGAGCCAACATGCGATCCGGACCGTCACCCCGGGCGGAGATGACGATGACCGGCGTGTCCGAGCGGCCGCGGAGCTCCCGGCACAGGTCCAGACCCTCGCCGTCGGGCAGCATCAGGTCCAGCAGGACGAGGGCAAACTTCTCGGGTTCGAACTGCTCTCGCGCCTCAGCCACGGTGCCAGCCACCGTGGAACTGTAGCCCGCTTCTCCCAGGGCCTGTCGCAGGCACCGGGCCAGAGGCAAATTGTCGTCTACAAGCAAGATATGCTCCATGATCTCAGACTTGCACCCAGCGTATATATCGGTGACTAGAGGGGCAGTATTGAGCAAAGGCGAAAGAGCTTGAAAGACAGAAGGTGAAGGAGTCAAGCCATGAAGCAGAGGATCGCTAGGTGCATGGTGATATTTCTCTTGGGGGTCGATGTCGTCATGAGTCAAGAATTACAGCTCGGACCGCCGCAGGACCGCGCCTTCACTGCTGAGCTGGACGCCACCACGCAGCACTACGTCCTGATGCTCCCCGAGCCTTGGGACCCGGGTGGGGAGCACCACCTGCTTATCGCTCTGCACGGCCACGGCTCCGACCGCTGGCAGTACATCCGCCAGGAACGCGGAGAGTGCCGGGGCGCACGGGACATGGCCGCCAGGCATGGGATGATCTTCGTCTCGCCGGACTATCGGGGCAACTCCTGGATGGGCCCGGCGGCGGAGGCGGATCTGGTGCAAATCATCGAGGACCTGCGCGCGGAGTTCACGATCGGGAAGGTCTTCTTGGCAGGCGGTTCGATGGGTGGAACCTCGGTACTTAGCTTCACCGCCCTGCATCCGGATCTGATCGCGGGTGTCTCCGCACAGAACCCCGTCGCCAATCTCATCGGATATGCGGGCTATGCCCCAGGCGTTAAGGCCATAGAGGAGCGCTATGGCGGCACGGCGGCGGAGGTTCCGCTGGAGTACAAGCGGCGCAGCGCCGAGTACTGGCCGGAGGTCTTCACCATGCCGGTGGCGATGACTACCGGCGGCCGGGACACGGTGGTTCCACCGGAGAGCGCGCTGCGGTTGGCGAAGGTGTTGGAGGTGCTTCAGCGTCAGGTGCTGGTCATTCACCGACCGGAGACCGGGCACGAGACCAACTACGAGGATACCTGCGCGGCACTGGAGTTTGTGCTGGAGACCGCTTTGGGAGCAGGCGGAGACTGAAAGGAGCACCATGACTCAGAAGACGCAACTGGGCGAGCCGGAGGACCGGAGCTTCATTTCACAGCTTGACGGGACACGCCAGCTCTACGTGCTAATGCGACCGGAACCGTGGGACCCGAAGGTCGAAAGGCACCTCTTGATCGCCCTGCACGGCTTCGGCGGCGACCGCTGGCAGTTCGCGCGGGAGGCCCGTGGCGAGTGTCAGGCCGCCCGCGATACGGCCGCGCGGTACGGCATGCTCTATGTCTCGCCCGATTACCGCGGCAATTCCCGCATGAGCCCCGCGGCAGAGGCGGATATGATTCAGCTCATCAACGAGCTGCGGGAGGAGTTCGGGGTCAAGCAGGTTTTCTTGACCGGCGGCTCCATGGGGGCCACCTCGTCCCTGGCCTTCACAGCGATGCATCCGGACCTGGTGCATGGAGTGTGCGCGCTCAACGGGGTAGCTAACCTGTTCGGCTGGGGGCCGCTTCCGGAGGTGGTAGAGGCGATGGTGGAGACCTATGGGGGCACCCCTGCGGAAGTGCCCCTGGTGTACAAGGCGCGGAGCGCCGAGTACTGGCCCGAGCGCTTCACCATGCCCGTGGCGATCACCACGGGCGGGAAGGACGAACTGGACCCACCCGCCAGCACCCATCGCCTGGTAAGCGTGTTGCAGGTACTCGAGCGGCCGGTGCTGCTCATTCACCGGGAGGAGACCGGGCATGAGACCAACTATGAGGATACCTGCACGGCCTTGGAGTTTGTGGTGAAGACAGCGCTGGCAGGGGGGTAGAAATGCTTTGGGGTCGAGGCGGTTTGAGGGGCGGAAACAACGTTACGGGTACTATGCCCAAGATCACGGCGGAGCTTATCCTGATTCTCGGTCTGTTCCTCACCCTGCCCGTTCGGGCAGAGTTGTCAGCCTGGGAGGTACTCAATCGTACCCTGGCCCTGCAGGATGCCGTCCAGGACTATACCGCCGAGTGCAGCATGATCGTCAACATCCCCGGCGTGGAACTCCCCGAGCGGCACTTCAAGGTCTACTACAAGCGTCCTAACAAGGTGAAGATTGACTCCGAGCAGGCCGTGTTCATTCCGCGGGAGGCGGTAACTCTGGGCAACCTGCGTCGACACCTGAAGCAGGACACGCAGGTGAGCCTCGCGGGGGTTGGCAGGAGAGGGGAGGAGAAGCTATACTGTGTGAAGCTCAAGCCCAGGGGAGACAGCCCTAACCGGGTGCTGGTGTGGATTCGCAGCGAAAACTGGACACCTACCCGGACGGAGATCTGGAAGGGGCAAACGCGTCTGTTGGGGATTGACTGGAGTTTCGCGCCAGTGAAAGAGCGCTACTGGATGCCCACCAGCATGGTAGCGCGTATCCCCAGCGGTCTCATCAACGACCAGGGGCCGGGTGAGGTGCGCCTGACCTGGGAGTCCTACGCCGTCAACACCGGTCTGAGTGACGACCTTTTCAGGCAATAACGGCACGCCTGAGAACTGAGCCCGCGCCGCGCCCTGCCTCCGTAGTCTTACGACCATGCAAAGCCAGGACACCGCCCGTAGTCTATCGCGCCGCTGCCACCACGGTAACGTGGAGGCGCTGCACACACTGCTGCTAGGCTCCGCCGACGGGCTTTACAGCGCGGCCCTGGGAGCGAGCCCGGATGAGGCCCAGGCCGAGGAGCTGGCGGTACAGACCTGGGAGACATACCTGGGAAGCCTGGGACGTCGCCGGCCGGCTCCCAACGCTGAGTTGGCTCTGCAGCGGGCGTTGGGCGTGGAGATCGCCGGGGAGGTGGGAGCCGCTGCGGCGGACCGGGCGGTACGGATGTGGGCGGAGGTGGATACCAGGGCCCTGGTGCCGGCGCCGGCCAGTTTGATTGAGCGGCTGGAGGAGTTGAGCCGGGCCATGGCGCCGACGATTGCCCGGCGGGCACGCCAGCGACGCTGGCTGGTCTGGACGGGGAGGGCCTTCCTGGCGGCCTGCCTGGTGGGGCTGCTGCTGCTGGGTGCGGAGGCCGTGGATCAGTTGCTGGCAGGGCGGGCGAGGCAGGTGCAGTATGCAGCCCTGCGCCAACGGGTGCAGGCCGAGCGCCTGACCTGGGTGGTGCGAGAGGCGTTGCTGGACTTAGGGGACCCCCAGGGGGCCGACCGCTATGAGGCCGCCTTGCTGGCCCAGGTGGCCCTGCTGCTGGAGGATATCGTCGCGGACCCCTCACTGAGCCGGGAAAGCCTGCGCCCCTTGCAGCAACGGATCGCTCAAAACGACTTGCTCTGGCGACTGCGGGAGGCGACTCAGGAGGCGGAGCCAGGCCAGCACTCGAAACTCGCACAGGTTACTCTGCTTCTGGAGGAGGCACAGAACCTGTGAAGCGGCGACTGGCGTACCTGGCTTTGGCCCTGATGTTGGGCGCAGGCTTGCTCGGCGGCTGCTCCACACGCGCGCAGCAGCTGTACAAGCGGGCCGAGACCTTCTTTGCCCAAGGCAAGTACGTGCTGGCCGCCGCTGATTACGGCAGCCTGCTGCGCTCGGCGCCCAACGACCCTCTGGCCGACAATGCGCTATACAAACTGGCTTACCTGTACCGCGAGGAATTTGATGATCCCCGCACAGCGGTCTCGCTCTACCAGCGGCTGGTGAAGCGTTACCCCGACAGTCCGTACCGGGAAGACGCGCTGGTGTGGCTGGTGTACCTACAAGCACGGCAGTTGCGGGATCCCGCGGCGGTGCGGGCCACCTGCCGCCAGATTGATGAGTACTGCCCCGAGCAGCCCCGGCTGCGGGCCTCCGCCCGTTTGGAGCTAGCCCGTGCGTATCTTGCCGCAGGGGAAACCCAGCAGGCCGTGGCCACGCTAAAAGAGATTGTGGCGCGCTTTGGCGAGGAGCAGGATTCGGTGGCCGAGGCCAGTTATCGCCTGGCCCTGGTCACTCGCGATGAGCTGGGGCAGGCCCCGGCGGCGATGGAGATGCTGGAGGAGGTAATCACCAAGTATCCCAACACCGCGGCGGCGTCCAAAGCGCGGGAGGCTTTGGGATGGCAGTACTACGCGCAGAAGAGCCTGGAGGATAAGCAGCGGCAGGAGCGGCTGCAACGGCTGGCGCGCAATCTGGGGAACGTGCCTTCCTGGCTGGCACACGAGGCGCCTTCCCTGGAGCTGCTCGGGGCGCTGCAGGCACTGCTGACCCAAGCGGGCGCACGGGTGGAGATGGAGGACCTGCTGACGGTCACCGGGCTGGCTTTCCAGATGGCGATAGACTGGAACAACCCATACAAGACGCTGTATTTTCACCGCAACCCCTTCCCGCCTACCGCAGAGGCGTGGGGATTTGGGTACAACTCCTGGACCTTCGCTTCGGCGCAGGAGGCGTTGCCAGCGCTGGTAGAGTCGCTGTCGCGCAACCGACCGGTACTGCTGCTGTTTGGCAGCGGCACCCCCCGCTGGCGGCTGCTGACGGGCTACCGGCCTTCCCAACAGCAGGTGCTGTTACTGGCAGGTGGCCAGAGACGCCCGCAGCCGCTCACTCCGGCGCAGTTCGCCTCTGGCTGGCCGCAGCGGCCAGGCCGGCAGGTCTTCGAGCCCATGCCAGCAGAAGGGATACAGTTCGCCCTCACCGACCGCGGGCCGGCCCCGAGTCGGGCGGAACGTCTGCGCGCCGCAGTGCTCCGCGCGGCGCTTGCTCTGGATCAGCCGCAGTTGCTGGGGGCACCCGCCGGAGGGGCAGCTTACGAGACGCTGACGACCAGGCTGGGGACCTGCGCGCGGGGCGAGACCGAAGAGGCGGCCAAGACGGGACGCTGGGCCGCACAAGCGATCCCCCTGCTCATCCGGGCCCGGCAGGCGGCGGCGGCTAGCCTGCATTCCGCGGCCCCGGATTTCCCGGCCCCGGAACGAGCGCGAGTTGAGGAGGCGGCCGAGCGGTATGCGGAATATCAGCAACGCTGGCAGCAACTGCTGACCTCCATCCAGACCGCGGCGGCCTCGACCAATGCACAGGTGTGGACACCGTTGGTCTCACAGGCCGAGGCTTTGGCCGCAGAGGAGCAAGCCACCCTGCGCAACCTGGCCACAGCCCTGAGGGGCTAGAAAGGCGGCTGGAGGTGGACACCGTGCAACCAAGAGACAGGGGGCCGGGCCACGGCGGCCGGCCCGTGCGAGCAGGGGACCGAGGCCGGCAACTGCGGGCGGCAAGCGGCGAACGACCGTGACCCTCTTTCCCCGACATATTCGCCGCCGGCTGGCCGGCCTGCAGAAGACAGCGCCGACGAAAGCAGGCGAGAGCCCAGCGGTGAATCCTCCACCGGCGCCGGCGCAGATAGTTGTCTCCCCCCCGGCGGGGCTGCCGTTGGGGTTGGAGATTGAAAGGGCGGGTGAAGGGTGCCTGAGCTTCCGCCTGGGGGCCGAAGCGATGCACCCCGAGCTGGCAGCACGGCTGTCCCGTCTCGTCGGGGAGTTGCCAAAGCCCTGGGCCGGCGCCCACCGGTGCGTCTTCCTGGACCTGGAGACCCTGGGGCTGGCCTCCGCTCCCATCTTTCTGGTGGGGGCGCTGCATGTGGGGGCCGGGGGATTCCACGCGCATCAGTTCCTGGCCCAAGACTACGCGGGGGAGACGGCCGTGTTGGAGGCGGCTGCGCCCCTGCTGGCGGCGGAGTGTCTGGTAACGTACAACGGGCGGTCCTTTGATTGGCCGTTCCTGGCCGACCGGCGCCGGCTACACCGGCTGGCGCCCCTGCCCGCGCCGACGCGGCACCTGGACCTGCTGCTGACGGCACGGCGGCTGTACCGCGGAATCTTGCCCAGTTGCGGACTGGATAATGTGGAGCGGGAAGTGCTGGGACTGGAGCGTAGGGGGGAGATCCCCGGAAGCCTGATTCCCGAGCTCTATCATCGGGCTGTGGCGGAGGGGAACCTGAATCTGCTGGTGCCAGTCCTGCATCATAACCTGGTGGACCTGGTCAGCCTGGCCTGTCTGGCCGAGGCCTGGCGGGAGCACCTGACGCCGGATCGCTAGATGGAGATCACTTATGAATGACGGACGCGGAAATGATCTGTGGAGCACGGAGGCGCTCGCCACGCCGGAACGCCTGCCGGAGCCGGAGGCACCCCCGGAGAAGGAAGGAGAGGTGCTGGCTACCTCCCACCCGGGACGCCGCTCCCGGGGATGGCTATGGCTCCTGCCGGGGCTGATCTTTGCCGCGGCGTGTGTGTTTCTGTGGCTACAGAACCGGGCCGCAGCGGCGACGGTGGAGGCGCTGACCACGCGGGCGCCGCAGATGCTGCTGCCGGCGGGCGTGCCCAATCCGCTGGCGGCGCAGCTTGACGCGGTACGCCAGGCGGCGGAGGGGCACAACTTCTTCGCGGCAGCGCAACGAGCCGGGGCGCTGGCCCTCCCCCTGGGCCAGCGGCAGCAGCCTCTACCCGGGGCGGTAGGAGGTCCCGGAGCTGCGCCGGCGCCGGAGATCACGCCCCAGATGGCCGCCTTCTTTCACGAGCATCCCGAGTTGGAGGCGCGGCTGGGCCAGTATTCGGACCTGGCCCGCAGCGCACGCGACGCCGGGAAAGAGGTGCAGCCACTGCGCGACCTGCGCGATCGCATCCTCCAGGCAGCGCAGCGGGGAGATTCACTGCAGGTCAGCGCGCTATTGGAGGAGTTCGCCCAGGATCTGCGCGCGGTAGGGGTGGATCCCGAGCAGGCGCCGGCAGGCATGCAGGCGCTGATGGGAGAATTCCAGCAGGCGTTTGACCAAGCCCGCCGCGAGGGACGGGACCCCACGCGCGCCGTGGGGTTGATCAAGCAGGCACAGCAGGAAGCGGAGGCCGGGCACCGCGACCAGGCCGTGGCCCTGGCCAAACAGGCTCTGGAGACGCTGAAGACCGCGCCGCGGGCGACAGGCGCTCGCAGAGTGCCGCAGCCCCAGCCAATGCCGACCGGTCCGCCTCCGACCATGGCCCAGCAGATCCTGGGCATGACCTTCAACTTGATGGGCGTGGAGGAGCAGGACCTGAGGCAGACCTACAACTCAGTGGGCGAGGCCTCGCTGGCTGTGCGCGAGCAGAACCCGGATCAAGTTCGGGAAATCCTGGCCCAGGCGCGAGAGAGCCTGGAGCGCATTCGCAACCGAAGGCAGGCCTTCAGCACGGAACTGAACCGCCTCGCCGCCGGGAAAGAAGCAGCGCCGGCTGCGACGGCACCGGCGCCCTCGCCAGATCTCAAGAACGCAGTGGAGAGCATCGCAGCCCTCCTGGACGAGACGCGGAAGCTCAGCGTCGAGGACTATCAGCAAGTACGGCCCAGCCTGGCGCGAGAAACGTTACGCATCCTGTTGAGCATGGGGCCGCCCGCGCCCAGCGCACCGCAGGCGGGCCAGCCTCGCACTGCGGAGGAGCAGGCGGCGGCGCAGAAGGCGGAGGCCCGTATCCGGGAGAAGCTGCAACTGGCCCAGGGCCCTTACCAGAAGATGAAGGGCGCCGGCGAGGACGTCAGCGAGCTGGCCACCATACTGGGGGAAGCCCGCCAGGCGCTGTACGCCGGGGACCTGGCCCGGGCGGAGGATAGAGTAGACGAGGCCTTGCGGGAGCTGAAAATCTTGCCGGACGCAAGCCCCTAGTGAGAGGAGCACAGGATGCGTGTTGCGATCATCGGCGCCAGTCACTGGCACGTCCCGGTATACTATCTCGAGGCCCTGAAGCTATCGGAGGCTAGACTGGTGGGATTGGCCGATCCCGACCTGGCCGTCCTGGAGCGGCTCGACCCGGAGAGCGACCATCCGCACTACACGGACTACCGCGCGTTGCTGGAGCGGGAGAAGCCGGACCTGGTATTCGCCCATGCGCCGCACGACCAAATGACCGCGCTGGCCGCGGACCTGGTAGCGCGGCGTCAGGCCTTCCATATGGAGAAGCCGGCGGGGATTGACTGGCGGGCATTGCAGCCCGTGGCGCGGGAGGCCCGGGAGGCGGGCGTCTTCAACTCCATCGCCCTGGTCAACCGCTACATGGCAGGCGTGGAGGCGCTGGTCGGGCTCAAAGAGGCCGGACGCCTGGGACGAGTCGCTCACGGTTATTTCCGCTTGTTTGCGGGCCCACCGGAGCGCTACCGGGCTTGGGGTGTGCCCTGGATGTTGGACCCGGCACGCGCGGGGGCGGGGCCCCTGTTCAACTTCGGCCCCCATGGCGTGGACCTGTTCCTGAGCCTGCTGGACGAGCCCGTGGTGACGGTCTCCTGCTGGACCACCCATGCGTTGCACCATGAGCAGATCGAGGATCTGGCCTCAGTACATCTCCAGACGGCCTCCGGAGCACTGGCGGTCATCGAGGTGGGCTATGTGGTGTCCGGGGCCTATGAGCGCTACTTCAGCCTCACCACCGACGCCCTGCACTTTGGGGGACAGCTCGACCAGGGGAATATCCTGTTGCGCGATGGCCAGCCAGTCAGCTTCTCGGGAGTAGACGCGGACGCGGTGTACTCGATCTATACCCGCGAGGTTCTGCGCCGCTATGAGGCCGGACTGCCGGGACGGGTGGACCTGATGGCGATGACCGCGATCCTGCGAATCATCAACGCCGCCCAGGAGTCGGTGGCGAGAGGCCAAGCGGTAGCCCTGGGAACAGAGGCTAACGGCTAACGGCTGACCCTAGCGGTTGACCACAGTTCCCGACTAGGCTCCCAGCATGTGCAGCTCGCTGCGCGCCCGCTCCACACGGTCGCGATAGCGCAAGGCCCGCCGTACCAGGGGATGGTACGCGTGCAGGGTCCAGGGAGGCAAGTCGGGGAAGTCCTCCAACAGATATCGCCGGTTGCTAAGGCGGGGGGGCACATAGTGGATCCAGTTCTTGGCAGGGACCGGACGGAAGGTCATCTCGATGTCCTGGAACTTGAGGCGCTTGGCGTCCTCAGTGGCCGCGGCGCGGCTAAAGAGATCGAAAGCCCGTTGTCCCCAGGCACCGCCTATCTGGCGCATCAGGTTCCAGTGGTGCAAAGCGGTCTCCACGTCGTCGCCAGCGTTGCGAAGCAGATGCGCCAGGCCGATATTGGCGTGCACCAGCGGGCTATGCGGCTGGGCCTTAAGCACTAAGCGGAAATAGTGGATGGCGCTGGACAACAACTTGTTGATCTCGACCGCCACCTGCCGCCGTCCTTGCAGGCCCTTGGCCGTCGCCAAAGCCACTTTGGTGTGCATCTCCTGGGCCTGACGCGAGAGCGCAATGCCCAGGGCGTTGAAGACCTCCGGGGGGGCCTCCGGTCCTGCCGCCTTGCGCAATAGCTCTATCGCTCGGGAGAAGTCGCCCAACAGGTAGTGGAGCACGCCAAGCTGGTAACAGGCCTCATCGGCCACCTGCGGGGAGGCCAGAGCCTTCTCCAGGTAGGGGCGGGCCTGCCGGAAGTAGTCGAGGGTCACCGGAGTCAGATCGTCGCCAGGCTCCGCCCGCTGCGCCTGCTTCTGCATGCCCCCCAGGAGGAAGCTGACCCCTGCATAATAGCCGAGCTGGGGGATGTCCGGGAAGCGCTTGGCGGCTTCTGCGAACCCCTTGGCGGCCGCCTCAAAGTGCTCGTTGAGGTACTCCACCAGCGCCAGATTGATGTATGCCTCCCCGAGGGGTCCCCTGCCACTGTTGGTAACCGCGCCGAAGCCAGCCAACGCGTTCTGCAAATGATGATCATAGAGCCGGCGCTGAGTCGCCCCCGCCTCCCGGTCTATGCTGAGCGCGGCCAGCAGATGGGCCAGCCCTTTGTCAAAAGCCACCTCCACGGGATCGTAATCGGCGTGCTGGAGGAGCTCTAGAGCCTCTCCGGCGCGTCCGGCCGCCAGTTCCACGCACACCAGGTTGCCCGCCGAGGTACCGCTGGGATCGAGCTCTGCCGCGCGGCGGAAAGCCTCGTCAGCCCGGTCATAGTCTTTCTGATGCCAGAAGATAAAGCCGAGGTTGTTGAGGATATCCGCATCCTCGGGGGCGCGAGTGTGCGCGGCCTGCAGGTGTTGTGCCGCCGATTCATACTCCCCGCACTCGATCTGCACCAGGGCCGCATTGTAGTCAGCCATGGCTGTGGCCTCCTCGCGCCGAGCCGCGGTGCGGTAGGCCTCCAGGGCTTCCTCATACTTCACCTGCAGGGCATAGCAGTTACCCAGATTGATCAGGACCGCGGGGTTGTGGGGGTCGCGCTGAACGGCGCGCGTGAGCCACTGCTCCGCCACGATCGGATCGCCAGTCTCGCAGAGGATGGCGCCCAGATTGCTGCAGACAAGGGGCTCGGCCGGGGCAGATTCGGAGGCACGGGTCATCTCGACAAGTGCTTCCTGCAGGTCTCCCTGGCGATAGGCCACGGTGGCCAGGTTGACACGTGCATTCACATATAGGGTACGCTGGTCTACCGCGCGGCGCAGGGGCTCGCGGGCCTCGTCCAAGTGACCAGCCCGCAGGTGACGAACGCCAAGATTGTTCAGTACCCGCGGCAGGTTCTGCCCACCCTTGACGAGGGCGACGACGGAGTCCAGCACCTGACCTTCCGGAGCCATCAAGGCCAGGCGCGCAAGGTTGCCCTCGGGAAAATCTCGGACATCCCTGGAGAGCAACTCGGCTACCTGTGACCAGCGCTGCGTCTCGGCCAGAGCCACCAGGAGATTGGAGGCCACCGGCCCTTTATCATGATTGGGGATGCGGCTCAGGCGGTCCACAGCGGCTACATACTGACGGCGCAGACAGGCCAGGATCGCCAGGTCATTGGCGCGCTGGTGGGGGTTCATGGCGACTTGCTCTTCATCCGCGATCCGGTCTTGGGCCAGGTTCGTGAGCAGTTGCGCCCGATCGCCGGACTGGACCCGGATGGCCTGCCACCAGTACTTGCGTAAAACCGCCAACGCCGCCCGGGGCACGGCCACCAGGAGGTAGCCAAAGAAGGCCCCGGCGACCACGGCCAGGACGTAGGTGACCCACTTGGCGCGTTCCGCCAACCAGCCTTCGGGCTGGTTAAGCTGGAACCGCGCGTAGAGGACGCCCAGGAGCACACCGAAGACGATGCCCAGGACGGCCTGACGGATGCGTCTGCGCCGCAGCGAGAGACGCGCCCTGGGAGCCGACGGGGCGCTGGTCATCCGCCTTTGTAGCGCCGCAGGCAGGACTCGCAATGGGTGACCTCCCTGTAGTGAACCTCGAGCACTAGTGCGTAGCCGTCATTATACCGTCATCTTCCACACAATGAAAGGTGCGTGGCCGCTGAGAAGGAAATTTCGTGGTGCGAAGGAAGGAGAGAGCAAGTTTGAGGTCCTCACAGGTGACTGTATGAAGCTTCCGGTGCTCAGTGGATGGGCGGAGGAGTGGTGGCGGCGCGTAACAGGCTGGACGGCGCCCAGCACCGGGGCCAAGGGTCAGCGCGCCGAGGCCGCCGCGGCCCGTTACCTGCGCCGACAAGGGTATCGCCTCTTGGGACAGAATGTGCGCCGTCGCTACGGGGAGATGGACATCCTGGCATTGCACCAGGGCTGGCTGGTGGTGGTGGAGGTGCGCAGCCGTGGAGCGGGTTCGCCTCCGCCCCATGCGACCCTCAGCCGCGACAAGCGCCGTCGGCTACGGCGATTGGCCCAGAATCTGCACCGCGAACAGCGTTTTCGAGATCTCCCCGTGCGCATTGACCTGGTAGAGGTGACTATAGACGAGCGGGGGCGGCCAGCCTCCTTTGAGATCTACCAGGCGGCGTGCTGAGTCCTGGCACCGGCGCTCTGGTGGGGTCGCGGGCTTCAGGAGGCTTTTCCGCCGGCGCGCGGCAAGAAACTCTCGCGAGAGGAGCAGCCATGACAGAACCTCTGAAAGTAGCCGTCATCGGCATGGGCGGCTTCGCCCAGACCCACCACGACACAGTGCTCGCACTGGAGGAAGAGGGCGAATGCCGACTGGTCTGCACCTGCGACCCCGAGATGGCGGGGTTTACGGAGCGGCAGGCACAGCTACGCTTTGCGGAGCGTGGGGTGCAGGTCTACACCGACTATCTTGCCATGCTGGATGCGCACCAGGACTCTCTGGATCTGGTGACCATCCCCACACCGGTTCCGTTGCACGCTCCCATGCATGCGGCATGCGTGGAGCGCGGACTGGCGGTGTACCTCGAGAAGCCCCCTACCCTGGACTACGCTGAACTGGAGCGCATGATCGCGCTCGAGCAGGGAGCGCGCTACGAGACGATGGTGGGTTTCAACTTCATCGTCGAGCCACAGCGGCAGGCCCTGAAGGTGCGTCTGGTACGCGGGGATTTCGGAGCGGTGCGCAAGATCGGGGTCACCGGCCTCTGGCCGCGCAGCTCGGCGTATTACGGGCGGGCCTCCTGGGCCGGCCGCTTGCGCCTGGGGGGCCGCGTGGTGCTCGACTCCTGCCTGGGTAACGGTATGGCACATTACGCACACAACGGCTTGTTCTGGGGCGGGACGGACGACCTGTGGCAGTGGGGCAGCCTCCGCACGGTGGCGGCGGAGCTGTATCGCGCCCATCCCATCGAGGGGACGGACACGGTCTTCGTGCGAGCGCAGCTCTCCCAGGGGCCGGAGCTGCTGGTGGGCATGACCCATGCCTGCGACGGCGAGACCGACGAACGGGAATGGGCCGAGTGCGAGCAGGCGACGATCATGCAGCGCTGGGTGAGCCTCCCGGAGGGGGGCCGCAACAAGGCCTTCTTTGTTAACTGGACGGATGGCCGTGTCGAGCAGGAGCTGAACGCGACCGAGCAGCACACCCTGGAGAACTTCCGGACCTATCTGCGTTATCTCCGCGGCGAGGCGCCCCGCCCGCTCACCCTTCTGGCTGATAGCCGGCCCTTCGTGCAGCTCAACGACCTGGCGTATATCGCCGCCGGGAACATCACCCAGGTGCCGGAGAGCGCTCTACGCCGCCGGACGACCACCGGGGAGCGGCCGGAGACCTTCGTCGAGATCGCTGGCATTCAGGAGGCTCTCGCGTGCTTCATGGAAACCGGAACCTTCCCCTCCGAGCAGGGCCTCCCCTGGGCCGCGCCCGGAGGGAAGGCAAGCGTGGAGGATCTGCCCCGGCTGGAGGAGGTAATTGCTGGGATGGCTGCCTCCGCTCCGCCAGATTTCAAATCCACGCAGTGAGACGGGTGCCCATATCGGAGGCGGAGTATGGTCTACGTCGGCACCAGTGGGTATTCGTATCAGGATTGGGTGGGGCCCTTCTATCCCCAAGGCACGGCTTCGGGGGCCTTCCTTGGCTACTACGCCCGGCACTTCCCCGCGGTGGAGATTGATTACACCTATTACCGCATGCCCCAGGCCAAGACCCTGGCCGGGATGGCACAGCGTACGCCGGCGGGGTTCCGCTTCGCCGTCAAGGCCACCTCGCTGCTCACCCACGAGCGGGAGGCCAAAGACCAGGACTTCGCGGAGTACCGGGCAGGGGTGCAGCCCCTGGTAGAGTCGGGCCAGTTGGGGGCCATCCTGGCCCAGTTCCCCTATTCCTTCTCCAACAGCGAGGCACACCGCACTTACCTCCAGCAGCTGCGCGCAGGATTGGGGGAGCTGCCGGTGGTCGTCGAGTTCCGTAACGTGTCCTGGATCATCGAGCCTATCTTTGAGTTGCTGCGGGAGCTGGGCCTGGGATTCTGTTGCGTGGATCAGCCGCAGTTCTCACGGCTGGTGCCTCCGGTGGCCCTGGCGACCTCGGAGGTGGGCTACGTGCGCTTCCACGGTCGGAACTACCGCAAGTGGTGGGCGCACAAGGAGGCCTGGGAGCGCTACAACTACCTGTATGACGAGATGGAGCTGAACGAGTGGATCGAGAAGGTCAAGGCGCTGGCCGCGGAGACACGGGAGACGCTGGTGTACTTCAATAACCACTACCAGGCACAGGCGGCTCAGAACGCGCTGCAGTTCACGGAGATGCTGGAGGCCGCGGGGGTGGAGATGGCAAGGGTCACAGATTGAGCGAGAGTGAGGCCTGAAACCGCGAAGGGGGCGACTTGTGTCGCCCCCTTCGTGTGGTGATTGTCCGGGTTGCCCGTGATTCCGAGGGCTAGAGCTGGACTACCCGAAGCGTACTGCCACCAGATTGGCGTTGCGATCCCCAACCCAATACCATTAGCCCCATTTGTCACAACGGTTCAGGGCCAGATCTGGTTCCCGGGGCGCACGGTTGACGGCGGAACTGGCGGGTGCTATAGTACGGTCACCTGCCAAGGGGGAGTAGCAGCGCCGCCGCGCGCCGGGCTTCGGCCAACAACCCCGAAGGTGCCTGGGAGTGGAAGGCGGACCCGGGGTCCGCTCTGCCGACAGCAGCTGAGACGCCCATTCTCCTCGTGCCTTCTGGCCTCCCGACCGGATCCTCCGGGTGTCAGACCTTTGGCTGCGTCGCCGTCGAGCCTTGTGCCTGACGGGCTTTCACGCACCCGGAGGAGATATGAAGCACCGATACCACATCATTCCCTTTGCCTTGGCCCTGCTGGCCATCGTCCCTGGCCTGTACGTCCGAGGCGCCCACCTGTGTCTCACCCCCCAGCTCACGGCACTGCTCGCCGGCCTCGC
>LSQX01245359.1_pt2 | contig 56869 bp, 69 predicted proteins | sample 654561 | NCBI WGS metagenome assembly LSQX01 (sample SAMN04489861, study PRJNA283612) | anaerobic digester metagenome | isolation source: 4 biogas reactors fed with cattle manure at either 37C or 55C with and... | place: Denmark: Kongens Lyngby | collected 2014 | reverse complement strand
ACCATGCCGGAGTTTGTAAAAAGCAGCGTGGGGTCGTCTTTCGGTATAAGTGACGAGCTTGTCACCCGCGTGTGTCCCTTGCTTTCAAAAAATTTCAGGAAACTTTCCCGTATCTCGTCACCTGTTGTCACCATCTGTGTCATCCTCCGCTTAATGCCCCAGTTTGCTTAAAATCAAGCCGGTCGGGAATCCCCGCCTCATCAGGCTTGCAAAAATTCTTTGTTTTGTTTTGCGGTCCGTCCGGTCCGTTTTTTTCCGAATCAGAATAGTTACTGCCTCGTCCTGGGGCAGTTCCTGCCGGGCCGCGGCGATGGCCTGTGCAATGAGACCCGCCGCGATGCCTTTTTCCCGCAGGCTGTCTGAAATTCTGCGGTCGCCCCACAGCCTGTTGACCGCCAGATTGCGCGCCTGCTGCATGGCAAAAGACGCATCGTCGAGATACTTCAAATCGTGTAGTTTTTCCAGCGCTTCTTTTATGACCGCTTCGGGAAAGCCTTTGTCCCTGAGCTTTTTGGCCAGTTCTTTTTCGGAATGCGGCCGCATGGACAAAAGACGGTAGGCCTTTTGCTTTGCCGCCGCCAGATCGAATTTTTTCACTGCTCTGGCTCTTCCTGCTGCGCAGGGGCGATGCCGAGTTTCGCCCGCACGTCATCTTCGATTGCCTGGAGAATGTCCGGGTTCTCCTTGAGAAAGATCCGCGAGTTGTCGCGGCCCTGCCCCAGGCGGTCGCTTTTGTAGGAGTACCACGCGCCGCTTTTTTCCACGACGCCGCTTTCCGCCGCCAGATCGAGCACATCCCCTTCGCGGGAAATTCCCTCACCGAAAATGATGTCGAACTCCGCTTCTTTAAACGGCGGCGCCATCTTGTTTTTGACCACCTTGACCTTGGTGTGGAAACCGATCACATCCTGGCCGCTTTTGATAGAGGTCATCCGTCGGATGTCGAGTCTCTGCGATGAATAGAATTTCAGCGCGTTGCCGCCGGTGGTGGTTTCTGGGTTACCGAAAAAGACGCCGATTTTCATACGCAGTTGATTGATGAAGATCACCGTGGTTTTTGACTTGCTGATCGCGCCGGTGAGTTTACGCAGCGCCTGCGACATAAGCCTGGCCTGCAGGCCCATCTGCGCGTCGCCCATTTCGCCTTCGAGCTCCGCTCTGGGTACCAGCGCTGCCACCGAATCTACCACCAGGACATCCAATGCGCCGCTGCGCACCAGTGTTTCAGCTATTTCCAGCGCCTGCTCGCCCGTGTCCGGCTGAGAAATCAGCAGCTCATCGGTATTGACGCCTATTTTTTGTGCGTAAACCACATCGAGCGCGTGTTCCGCATCAATATAAGCGGCGATGCCGTTTTTTTTCTGCGCCTCGGCCACAATGTGTAGCGCCAGCGTCGTCTTCCCGCCGGATTCCGGCCCGTAAATTTCCACCACGCGTCCGCGAGGCACGCCGAAGGTCCCCAGGGCGATATCGAGGCTCAAAGAGCCGGTGGAAATAGCCGGCACCTCCATATGTTCGCGGCTGCCGAGTTTCATGATCGACCCTTTGCCGAACTGCCTTTCAATTTGTGTAATTGCTAAATCCACCGCTTTGGACCTGTCCATATCTGCACACATAATGATTATATCCTCCTTCTTTCTTTTTTAGTTCATAGCCCATGGCTTGCAGCCGGTGGCCGTTGTTCAGTAGTTTTGGATCACGGCTGCCTTTTATATCATAAGTGGAAATGAAGCCAGCCTGGTGTATATCGCGCCTTGTGGTGTCAATTTACTTTGGAACAAAATCAGATCTCTTACAGGAAACTCACCGGCGGAAAACGTTGCATGACCGGTCAGAGCGCTGTCCACGCCCGACACCTCGCGTGGATCTCTGATGCGTGCCAGCGTCAGGTGTGCCTGGAAGGTGCGCCCCTGGCCGGCAAATCCGATGAGTGAAAAATCCGCCTCCAGTTGCTTTTGCAGGGTGGCCAGTTTTTCCACGTCGCCGGAGGTTCCACACCACAGGACACGCGGTTTGCGGGCATCCGGAAAGACGCCGAGTTTTTCGATTTTCAGATTGACGGACCATCTAGCTTGCAGACGGTTTTGTACGGCCTGACTTATTTGACGGACATCGTCTGCCGACACATCGCCAAAAAATTTCAAGGTGATGTGCAAAGAGCCGGGCCTGGTCCAGGCAAGCCGACCCTGCACATCGCGCTTGAGCGCCTCCTGCAGACGACGCACAGACAGTAAAATATCTTCCGGCGGCTCAATGGCCAGAAAAGCGCGGATGTTTTTTTCTCCGGCCATTGTCTATTTTTTGTCCTCCAGATGATTTTTGAGCATCATGAGCGCGGCCTCGGATGAAATGAGCTTATTTCTTCGTCTGTCCCAACGGAATGCATAATGACGGCAGACGGTCAGAGAGCCGTCACAAAGGGCGATGTAAACCGTTCCGACCGGTTTTTCTTTGGTCCCGCCGGAAGGTCCGGCAATGCCGGTGGAGGAAATACCGATGTCTGTTTTCGCCATTTTACGCACCCCTTCGGCCATCGCCCGTGCGGTTTGTTCGCTTACGGCGCCATGTTGTTCGATGATATCCGCCGGCACGCCCAGAAGGTCGATTTTGGCCTTATTGGAGTACGTCACAACGCCCCGCTCGAAGAAAACGGAACTGCCCGGCACATCGGTCAAGCGGCTGGCGATCAGCCCGCCTGTGCAGGATTCGGCCACGGCCAGAGTCAGTTTTCTGTCCGTGAGCATCCCCGCGATGATTTCTTCGAGTGATTCTTCGCCCTGGGAAAAAATACAATCTCCGAGACGGGAGATAACCGCATCCGTTGCCCTTTGCAGATTTTTTTGCGCCTCTTCCCGTCTTTCAGCGTGTGCGATAAGCACCACGTGATTTTCAGGAAAGACAGGATAAAACCCGACGTTTACGCCCAGTGCACTGAAATCAAAATCGGCCAGGCGCTCATCCACGGCTGCTTCCGAAAGGCCGAAGGTTTTTACGGTCTGCTTTGCCGCATATTCCGTTGCCTGCGGAAAGTAGCGCCGCAAAAGGCCGATGACGCCGCCGGGAACCATTCTGACTGTTTCCGAAGGCACTCCCGGAATGACAAAGACCAGCTTGTCTTTCACCGGCAGGGCAAATCCCGCGGCTGTCCCGACAGGGTTGGGGATGACTTGTGCCCCTTCAGGAAAAAGCGCCTGCTTGGCGTTGTTTTCCGTCCAGCGCAGGTTGTAGCGGATGAAAATTTCTCTCAAATGAGCCAGAACATCTTCGTCCATCACCAGCGGCAGGCCGAAAGCGCGGGCAACGGCGGCGGTCGTGATGTCGTCGACGGTAGGTCCGAGCCCGCCGGTGCAGATTACCGCGTCGGTGAAGGCCAGCAGGTAGTGCAGACGGGTTTTGATGGCCTCTTCGTCATCGCCCACGGACATCATCGCTTCGATAGTCCAGCCCTGCGCATTCATTTCACGTGCGATAAAGGATGAATTGGCGTCGGCAATCCGACCGTTCATCAACTCGTTGCCGATAGTAAGAATTCCGATTTTCATATTACACCTGTCAGATGAAAGAAAAATAAAATAACGGCCGCGTAAACGCCCGCGCCGAGATCGTCGGCCACCACGCCCCAGCCGCCGGGCAGAGACTGGAGGCGGTTTATTCCCAAAGGTTTCCAGATGTCGAAAATTCTGAATAAAACAAATGCGAGACAAAGGTACACACAGGTTACGGGCAAGGCGGCCATCGCCACCTGAAAGCCGGCGATTTCATCGATGACAATGCGGCCGTCATCCTTTTTCCCGTAGAGCCTCTCTGCCTGCCCGGCAATATAAACGGAGCCGATCGCTACGGCAAGAATAAAAAGAAGACGAAAAAGACCGGGCAGAAAACTCGAGGAGGCACACACAGCAACTCCGACGAGTGTGCCGCAGGTGCCGGGAGCCACGGGGGACAAGCCGGAGCCGAAGCCCGTGGCCAGAAATTTGATTGCCTGGTTTTTCAGCGGCGTTTTCACAAAAGTCCCTTCGATAATATTTATGGTTATCAGCAGGTTGGACTTCAGGGCTCTAGCCTCTTTTTTAATATGTGTCAAACGGTTTGAAGGCTCCGGCGTGTCCGCACACAATTCCGGCATGCGCCTAGAACATTCGTTCTATATCAGTCCGCACTGTCTGTCAAGCAGTGTGTTTGTTTCAGACGCGATTAAAATTTGGCGGCAGCGTCCTGATGTGGTATGCGGTCGGACAAATATCGTACACGGAGCACAGATATGATTCCCATTGTTTCCATTGTCGGAAAGTCCAACTCCGGCAAGACGACGCTTCTGGAAAAACTGATTACCGAACTTGTCCGCCGCGGCTGGCGTGTGGCCACGATCAAGCACAACATACACGGCTTTCAGATCGATCATGAAGGCAAGGACAGCTATCGCCATAAAAAGGCGGGCGCGCGTATCACGGTGCTTTCCTCGCCCGTGCAGCTGGCGTTGGTTCGGGATGTCGATCACGACTATTCTTTTGCGGAAATCCGCGATGAATTCATCCGTGATGTTGATATTATTCTGGCGGAAGGCTTCAAGGTCAATGACTATCCCAAAATAGAAGTGAACCGGTCGGAATTAAAGAGGGATTTGTTCAACAAAAAAGAGGACGGCCTGATCGCGGTTGCCTCTGACACGGAAATTGACGCCGGCGTGCCCTGTTTCGATATCAACGATGTAAAATCAATTGCCGACTTTATAGAGCGTGGTTACCTTCTGTAGATAAAATCGCTGATTTCCGGCTCGCCTAGAAATTTTACCTCAACGTGGCGCAGGCCTTTTTGATCCGTCCACAAGCGCAGAATCAGGCCGTCGGCCGTCGTCGTGCCTTTTTCAAAAATGAATTTTATCTCGACGCGCGATCCCGGCTCGGGCGAGGCCGGGTCGTCTTCGTGCAAAACGATGTGGGTGCCGCCGCCGGAAATGTTGACGACGCCAATTTCCCTGTCGTCGCAGAAGGCCTGCATTTCCGGCAGCAGGTCGAACTGGACTCTGGGCCACAGACGCAGATCACAGAAAAACGGTTTGGTGAGCTGCCTGATGAAAATCCGGTTGTCCGGGGTGATGTTTTCAATACGCGCCTGAAAACCCATTCGTCCGGACCCGTTCTTTTCCGGGCGGTGTGTGAAAAAAATCAAAGACATCAGTGAGGAGTTGTCCACAGGGGGGTCGGTTTGCTCGACGATGATACGGTTTTCATCCAGGAATTTGATGAAACGGCAGTGGCGGACATCGTCGGCTGCCAGTCTTAATGAAATTTCCTCATTGGGCAGTATCTCTGTAAACGTATGCCTTCTCCCTTTTTGAGGTTGAAAAGTAGAAAACGGATTTTCCGCATGGGATGAGGTTATGTTTTTGCAACATGCGTCCTACATCCAACCATTAGTTGCTACTATAACACGATTTGCGGAAAACAAATACATGAATATGGGCGCCGGAATAAAATGTTCATGGAAAATAATGCCTGCCGACAATCTGCGCATGAATTTTAAGTAATTGAAATAAATTATGAATTTACTAAAGCGCTGCAGTCAAAAACCTCCTGCGGAGGACCCTTACGCATGGGCTTCAAGGTGAATGCCCGAAAGCTTTTCTTCATGTAAGAAAGCCCGGCAATGTGCCGGGCTTTCTTTTTTATGTAATACCTGGTTTGTGGTTACGGTTCCGTCGGGGCATTCGGGTCGGCCAGCCATTCCATGGACGAGCCGTCATAGATTTTCACATCCTTGTAGCCCAGCAGCTCCGTCATGATAAAAGCCCAGGAGGTGCAGGTTTTTCCCGTATCACAATACATGATGTATTCTTTGTCCTTGTCGCCGCCCGTTGCCTTCTGGGCCAGCCCGGCGAGTGTGTCCTTATCCTTGTAAAGCCCTTCCGGTGTAAAGAGCTGTCCGACCGGCAGGTTTACCGCCCCTTTGATGCGGCCGGTTTTGGGAACGAATTCGAGTTTTTCCTTGCCTTCATAGAAGGCCGGAGCGCGGTTGTCGACAATTGTCGCCTTGCCCAGTTTCGCCATTACCGTCGCCTTGTCCACAAAAAGATTTTTATTCCAGTTTGCCTCAAAATCTTTCTCTTTGGGGCTTACCACATCTTTGGACAGGGCTTTCTTTTCTTTTTCCCACTGGCTGAAGCCGCCGCTGAGCACCGCCACATTGGCGACGCCTGCGTACTTAAGTGTCCAGGCGACGCGGGTCATGCCGAACTGATCCGGCACTTTTTCCACCTTATCGACCAGAACCACCAGGGAATTTTCATCGATGCCCGCTTCACCGATGACGTCCTCCAGATCGTCGGCCTCCGGCAGTTCATTGAGGAGAACCCCTTTTTTGACCGCCCATGAGCCGTAGAATACGTTGACGGCACCGGGGATGTGGCCTTCCTTGTATTCTTCGAGCTTGCGTAAATCAACGATGACGAGATTCTTGTTGTCCAGGTTTTTCTCCAGCCAATCCGTGGAAACGACCGGCTCGATGCTTCTTGCGGCCTGCGACGGTGTGGCCGCCGCCAAGGGCAGAAAAAACAAAACCGCCAGGGCGACCGCTTTTAACCAATTGATTTTTCTCATAAATGTTGCCTCCTGATTTTGGTGTTTTTTATTTTTAGTGCTCATATATGCAAACGCTTCAACCTGTATGGCTGCTGCGGGGTTATTTAATGCCGCTTACCGACTGTTTTACATTTTATGTGTATCTTTCCTTTTCATTGTACGAGGTATGGCTTTTGAGAATGTTTTTCCGGTCTCAAATTTGTTTGGATCGCAGCTCACGCAGGCTCCGGCGGCTCCGGCGGTGATTCCTGCACGACCTCGGTCATCTGTGCGGCCTCTTCCGGAGCTGCGCATGTCGGGCGAGGGGCTGCCGCCTTTTCTACTTCCTCCACCCAAAGGGGATGACGGTGCCTGGCGTAATCAAGACGGACGCTGCCGGTAAAAATACCGCGTATCATCGGCCAGTTGGGCCTCAGCGCAATGGCGCCCATGTGAGACAGAAAGGCCAGAAAAAACAGTATAAAAAATATGTTGTGCACCCAGGTGGCCGTAAGGACGACGGGCAGGGACATATCCGGTGCGTAAATATTTTTATATGTTTTGACCAGCCCGGAGATGACCAGCATGAGCATGATAAAAACCATTCCCGCGTAGGCCAGACGCTGTTCCGGCAGATACTTGTGCATGGGTGGCTCCTTACCGAATCCGAACAGGCTTTTGATGACCACAATGGATGCGGCCGTATCTCCTTTTTGCGGCATCAGGCCCCTTTCACCGCGCAGGCCGTGATAGACGAGGTGAAAAATTCCTGCCGCGGTAAACACCAGCGCGGCCGCGTAGTGAATGTACAGCGAGGTGATGAAATCCGCCGACCAGCCCAGCCCCGGCACAGTAATAATATAGTAGCGTTTAGCCACGGGGAGTTCGAAAATTCCCGTAACAAGCAGCGCAAGTCCGGAAATGGCGATCGCCCAATGCTCGATCAGTTCGATTCTCCGATGGCGGACAATGAGATTTTTTTCTGCGAGGATTTTTTCAGACATTGTCTTTTTCCCCCTTTTTGAGCTGTTCTTTTCTCTTCGAAAACCAGCCCAGCACCCCGGCGGCGGCTACTCCCAGAAGCGGGGAGGCCAGAACCGCCTTTCCCAGAGGATCCGTACTTTGCATGCGACGCTGGACGGATGTTTTCATATCAGGCTGCCCCGGTTTTTTGACCATGGCCGCATCGAGCTTTTCAAAAGAAACAGGCGATACATAAAGGGTGGCCGTGCCCCCGTTTTCGTCTTTTCCGTAAATATAGCCGTTCATTTTTGCGGCCCTGTGCCGGGCTTCTTCCTCTATGGCTTTTTTCGGGCCGATAAGCAGCGCCTGGCGCGGGCATGCCTCGATGCATCCCGGCGCTCGCCCTTGTACCAGTCGATCGTGGCACAAGTCGCATTTATACATCACGCCGTTGCCCATGAAGCCGGGAAGGACATGCAGATAAATTCCCACGCCTGATTGCCGCTGGGGAATCTCCCACGGACAGACATCCTTGCATTTCGCGCCGCCGAAGCACTGGTTCTGATTGATCACAACCGCAGAGTTCGCTTTTTTGTGATTGGCGGAGAAGGGGCAGATTGTCGCGCAGGGAGGATTGTCGCAATGCATGCAGCGCCGCGGGATGAAGACGGTTTTTTTTGCATCATCTTCGCTTATTTCCACTTTTTGCACATAAATAAAGTTATAAGGTGTGAGGCGGTCCGTAACAGACTGTTTTTTTGACCAGTCCTCGATGGTTTTTCTGGGCCATGGTTCAGGGATGGGATCCGCCACGGGGGGTATTTTATCCTTGTTGATGCTTTTGCAGGCACTGACACATGCCGGAATTTCACGGTCTGCGCAGCCGTCGCAAAGGCTCAGATCAATCAGCGTCGAAAGGCTCGTGTCGGAGGCGGCCGTGGCCACTTTCGGCAGGGCAAGCCCTGTCAGTGCTGCGGCACCTGCCGTAATCTGTATGAATGAACGCCTGCTTATTTGAGATTTAAGCGGTGATTTCATGACCTTTTCTCCTATGACATGCCGATGAAGCGGCTGAGCGCCTTCTGGAGCTCTGCCAAGCTTTTTTCTTTGTCGTCGGCCGCTTCATTGATGCATCTTCTGATGTTGGCCTGAATAATGGCTGCACCTGTTTTTTTCATGGCGGCCGTGGCAGCATATAATTGCGTGAGAATATCAGCGCAGGGGACCTCTTTTTCCACCATCCGTTCCAGCCCGCGGATCTGCCCCTCGATGCGTTTTAAGCGATTGAGGACTTTTTTGCGATTTTCGTCCACATATACCCCCAGGGGGTATATGTTAGCATCAAAATTCTCTTTGTCAAACGGTATCTGAAATTTTTTTTACCCCAAAGACATAGTATTATGATAGGTTTTCGCTCCGCTGACGGTTTTTTCAGTGCTTCAGGGCCCAACCGGCGTCAGGCGCGGATTTCCATGGGTGAGCCAGGGGGAATTCTTGACACGTTATGAGCGTATGCTTATAATTTCTTGTAAGGAGAAAACAGATGTCTCGACCCAAATGTCTGCGCCATGTCCGCGGCACGCCGGACAAAAATTATTTCAAGCCGCGGGGGATTCCCGCCTCTGACCTGGAGGAAATCTCCCTGCCTCTGGATGAATTCGAGGCGGTACGCCTGGCGGATTTTGAGGGGCTCTACCATATGGAGGCGGCCGCGCACATGAATATTTCCAGACAGACTTTTGGCAGAATTGTCGCCTCCGCCCGCAGGAAGATTGCAGACGCTTTGATTAACGGTAAGGCCCTCAGGATCGAAGATGACAGGCAAGGCGCAAATTCCGGCAACGAAACACAATAATGAATGAAGATTTCCGCCATAAAGGGAAAAAACCCATGCAAATCACGTTTGTGCGTACTTTGCGCGATATATGCTACAGAAAGGCGGTCAAATGACTGATGAAAAGCGGGGTCGGTCTGAATTTTTCAGCCACCCCGAGGGGCAAAGCATCATTCTTGATTCCATCGCGGACGGTGTTTTCACCGTGGATGGGCAATGGCGGATCACATCCTTCAACCGCGCGGCCGAAGAGATTACCGGCGTACCGCGTGATGAGGCGATAGGCCAGCTTTGCAAGGATGTGCTCAAGGCGGACATCTGCGAAAAAAGCTGCTGCCTGCGCGCCACCATGAAAACAGGCAAGCCGGTTGTCGGAAAACAGGTCTATATAATTGACGCGGCCGGTAACAAAACTCCCATCAGTATTTCGACGGCCGTTTTGCGCGACAAAAAAGGGCGTCTGCTGGGCGCGGTGGAAACATTCCGCGATATCAGCGTAGAGGAGGATCTGCGCAAGGAGATATCATCCAGATACTCTTTTGAGGACATTATATCGAAAAACCCGCAGATGATCAGGCTTTTCGACATTCTGCCGGACATTGCCGAAGGAGGCAGTACAGTTTTGATCGAAGGTGAAAGCGGTACGGGCAAGGAGCTTGTCGCGCGCGCGATTCATCAACTCAGCCCGCGCAGGAAGCAGCCGTTTGTGGCGGTCAACTGTGGGGCGCTGCCTGATACTCTTTTAGAGTCGGAGCTGTTCGGATATAAAGCGGGGGCTTTTACAGACGCAAAAAGAGACAAGCCCGGGCGGTTTCAGCTGGCTCAAAACGGCACGCTGTTTCTCGATGAAGCAGGCGAGCTCACGCCTGCGACGCAAGTGAAGCTTCTGCGTGTGCTGCAGGAAAAAACCTACGAGCCGCTGGGTGCGACCGAAAGTGTCGCACATAACGTCCGCGTCATTGCGGCCACCAACAAAAACCTGGAGACGGAGGTTCGTGAAGGAAGGTTCCGCGAGGATCTGTACTACCGCATAAATGTTTTCAAAATCAGCCTGCCGCCGCTGCGGGAGCGCAGGGAAGACATCCCGCTTCTGACCGACCATTTTATCGGTCATTTCAATCTTCTGCAGAAAAAAAATATCGTCGGGATTGAGGCCGAAGCAATGTCCGTTTTGATGGAATATGACTGGCCGGGCAATATTCGTGAACTCGCCAATATCATTGAACGGGCGTTTATACTATGCAAGGGGGATTTTATCGAAAGAAAGCATCTGCCGGAAAATATTTCCGGTGCAGGTGATGCGGCGTGCGCGGTCCCGGCCCGCTCTTTGCGCGATGTCGAGGCACAATTTCTTCTGTCCGCCCTCAGGGAAAACAACGGCAACCGTGCGCTCACGGCCCGGAAGCTGGGGATTCATAAAAGCACGCTGTACAGGAGGCTCAAGGCTTTGGGGCTCGGGCCCGGAGACGGTTAAACATTTGCAATTTTGCACTTATTATGCGACGAAAGTTGCATTATCGCGACGAAGGCCCGCAGGCGCTTACTGATGCCGCCTCTATCTGTTTGTTATGATGAGACAAATTATTTCGCAGGTAATGGCATTGCTTTTGCTGTATTGTTCACAATCGGCTGCTGAAATGGTAATGCCGGCGAAGGAGATTGCATGAGACTGGCCCTTTCCGTTCACAAGGGAAATATATCCACCGTTTTCGATGCGGCGAGTGATCTTTTGATCGTCGATTCGTCCGGTGAGGCGCGCGCCGGGGGCCTGTCTTACAGGTTTGTGGCCAGTGACCCTGCAGGACGCGCGGCGGAATTGAAAGATCAGGGAGTGGGCGCGCTGATTTGCGGTGCGATTTCCCGGCCGATGGAAACGCATATCGCCTCCCGCGGCATTGTGCTGTATCCTTTTGTGCGCGGCGGCGTGGATGAAATTATCGACGCCTACCGGGCCAACCGCCTGGATCAGGCGAATTTTTTTCTGCCCGGTTGCCGCCGGGCGGGACCGGGAGGTCAGCGCCGGCACAGAGGCGGCGGCTGCTCACCGGGACGGCCCGGCAGGGGCGGACGCTTTCGTTTCTGAAGGGCGCGTTGTGGATAAAAAACTGCGGGAAAACAAAATGAGTGAAATGTTTCACAACATCAAAAGATACCGGTGGGCGCCCACGGTGCTTTTGGCTGTGGCCGGAATCGGGATCATGGCGTATTACGATAATTGCGATACGGCCTGCAGCTACCTCAAAGGAGATATTTTCGGCATCGATTTGAAATGGGTGGGCATCGCCTTTATGAGCCTTTTGATTGTGCTTACCGCCTTGAGGCAGACGGACCTGGTACGCGCCTGCCTGGCAGGGGGCTTGGGCGTAGAGGTCCATTTATACGCTTTTCAGTTTCAAAATGACGTTTACTGCCCGTTTTGCCTGATGTTTTCCGCTTTGGTGATTTTGATGTTTATCATTAATTACGAAGTTCCTTCCGCCTGGCGGAAAAATCGCCGCCGCATATGGCTGTATTTTCTGGGCGAGGCACACTTCCCGCCGCTCAAGATACGTTCCTTTCCCCTGCTGGGGGCCGCTGTTTTGGGGTATCTGTTTATCGTGCTGGCTTTTTCCGGGTCTGTGACCCCCGCCTATGGTCAGGATAAGCCGGGGGAAATTCCCTCCCTCGGGAATGGTTCTTGTGAAATCATGCTGTTTTCCGATTATTTCTGCCGGCCCTGCCGCCTGCTCGACACGGGCGCGGAGGCGGATATTAAAGAGCTTCTGGCGACCGGTAAGGTGAAGATTGTCTTTGCCGATATTCCCGCCACACGCCTTTCGCCTTTGTATGCCAGGTATTATATTTACGGGGCGCACGCCAGCCCGGATGCGGAGTGTGTTTTGCGTCTGCGCCGCAGCCTGTTTCAGGCCGCGCAAATCAACCGCGCGGGCTCGGAGGGAGAACTTGTCGAATACTTGAAGGCGATGAATATCCCGTGGAAAAAGATGGACGAAAAGCCTGTGTTCGTGAAACTGAATGCCCTGATCGCGGAAAAAGGAATTGACGCCACTCCGACATGCGTTATCAGTTGCCCTTCTTCGGAGACGAAAAAATATGTCGGCGTTGACGAGGCGAAAAAGGCGCTTGCGGATTTGAAGATGCAATTGAAATGAAATTACAGGCGGGATGTTTTTAACCGCTGTGAAAACCCTGTCGGTCACTCATACGGGCGGGGCATCTCGAAGAAAAGGAGATTAAGATATTGAACAGATCGATTCCCAAAGAGTTGTTTTTCACAAAGGGTGTCGGCACGCACCGCGAGCAGCTTCATTCCTTTGAGCTGGCGCTGCGCGACGCAGGTATCGAAAAATGCAATCTCGTCCAGGTCTCGAGCATCGTGCCCCCCGGCTGCAGAATCATTTCCAGAGCTGAAGGGCTCAAAAGGCTCCAGCCGGGCGCGATCACGTTTTGCGTCATGAGCCGCTGCTGTTCCAACGAGCCCAAGAGGCTTCTGGCCGCGTCGGTAGGCTGTGCCCTGCCGCAGGACACGAACGCCTACGGGTATATCAGCGAGCATCATTCCTTCGGCTTTACCGAAAAGCAGACCGGCGATTACGCGGAGGACCTCGCGGCGGCCATGCTGGCCTCCACGCTGGGGATCGATTTCAGCGTCGATGAAAGCTGGGATGAAAAAAAAGAGTTATTCAAGATAAGCGGCAAAATCGTCCGGACACGCAACACAACGCAGTCCGCTGTATTGAAAACGGCCGATTTCACGACAGTGGTTGCCGCGGCCGTTTTTGTGTTTTAGAGACATAAGCCGGAAAGGAGGAATTACATGAGTCCGGTAAGTCGCGGAGGCAGAGGCATGGGCCGGGGTGCGGGAGCAGGCACGTGCCGGGGTCAGGGTCGCACAGGCGCAGGAAGGGGCCGTATGGGCGGGCCGGCCGCCGCCGGCGCGACGGGTGTCTGCCGCTGCACCAGTTGCGGGCACACACAGCCGCATGAGCGAGGTTTTCCCTGCATTGAGCTTAAGTGCCCCCAGTGCGGCGCGGGCATGATCAGACAGTAAATAATAAGTGCAAATAAATCACAGCGTCACCGCTTATCGGGCATTTTGTGCCGCTGTTTTACGGAAAGGTAAAAAATGAAAATAGCGATTACGACATCAGGCAATAATTTGACGGCAGCGCTCGACAGCCGTTTCGGCCGGGCTCCGAAGTTCATGATTTATGATCTCGACGCAAACACGTTTGAAATCGTGGACAATCAACAAAACCTCAACGCGGCGCAGGGTGCGGGCATCCAGTCCGCGCAAAACATTGCCCGTCTGGGCGCGGGGGCGCTCATCACAGGCCATTGCGGCCCCAAGGCCTTCCGGGTTTTGCAGGCGGCGGGGATCAAGATTTACAACACAAACGCGGCGACGACGGGCGAGGCCCTGGAGTTGTACAAAGCCGGAAAACTTAAGGAAGCTTCCGACGCCGATGTCGAAGGGCACTGGTCATGAGTCAGCCGGGCCCTATTGTCTGCCGCGCCATCGGCGTTATCCGCAGCGAACACACATCGCCCCAGGAAACGCCGATTCAGCCGGTTTACGCCCGGGGGTGCAGGGGCTATGCCGAGGTGTGTTCGGAATTTGCCGAGGGATTGAAAGATCTCGACGGCTTTTCGCACGTTTATCTGATCTACTTTTTTCATCAGTGCCGCGAGGTGAAGCTGACCGTCAAGCCTTTTTTGCAGGATGTTGACCGGGGAATTTTCTCCACGCGTGCTCCTTTCCGTCCCAACCCGATCGGCCTGAGTGTGGTGGAACTGATTAAAGTTGAAGACAATGTCGTGCATTTCGACGGGGCGGACATCCTCGATGGCACACCGCTTCTGGACATCAAACCTTACACCGAGAAGTTCGACCTGTATGACGTGAAAAAAAGCGGCTGGCAGGACGAAGTCGATGAGGAAACTGCCCGGGTCAGGGGCAGGAGGGAGTACAAGACGAAATGAAACCATCCGAGATCGCCCATGAGCTCAAAACGCACGCTCCCTTTACATCGTTCGGGACAATCACCGGTATAGTCATCATGGCGTCGTTCGTTCAGTTTCAGGTGCCGCGGGTCATTGCCGACACACTGTTTTGGGTTTTTCACCCCCTGCACGTACTTTTGAGCGCCATGGTCACCACCTCCATGTACCGGATTCATACCAGATCGAATATCTGGCGCGTCTTGCTGGTCGGTTATATCGGCTCTATCGGAGTCGCCACACTGAGCGACTCACTGATCCCCTTTGTGGGCGAGTGGCTTTTAGATCTTCCCAACCGCGGTGTACATCTGGGGTTTATCGAAAAGTGGTGGCTGGTGAATCCGCTGGCTTTTGCCGGCATCGGCCTGGGCTATGTCGTTTCGCACACGAAAATCGCGCATGCCGGCCATGTGCTCATCAGCACCTGGGCGTCGATTTTCCATATCACCATGGCGCTGGGGACTTCTCTCGATGTGGTCACGGCCGTTTTGATCGCCGCCTTTTTGTTCCTCGCTGTCTGGGTGCCGTGCTGCACCAGCGATATTATATTCCCTTTGTTGTGGGTGAAAAAAAAGGAGACCTGATGAAGATAGCCATCGCTTCCGGAAAGGGCGGCACGGGTAAAACCACCGTCGCCGTCAACCTGGCACGCGTTTATGACGGCAATGTTTTTCTGGCGGATTGTGACGTGGAAGAGCCCAACGCGCATCTGTTTCTTACAACCACAGACCATGAAGAAAAGGAAGTCAGCCTGCCTGTGCCTCGCGTGGACGAGGCTCTTTGCGACGGCTGCGCCCTGTGCGCGAGGATTTGCCGGTTTTCTGCGATTGTCACTTTCGGCACCACACCGCTGGTTTTTCCGGAAATGTGCCACGGCTGTGGAGGCTGCACGCTGGTGTGCCCGCCAAAAGCGATTACGGAGCACCCCCGGCGCATAGGCGTGGTGGAAACATCGCAGGCGGACAACATCACCTTAGTGACCGGGCGCCTGGACGTGGGTGTGGCGCTGGCTCCCCCTTTGATCAAAGAAGTCAGAAAGGCGATTCCGGCCGGACATGACGTCATTCTGGACGCGCCGCCCGGTACTTCCTGCCCCGTGATCGCCGCCATCCGTGAGACGGACATCGTGCTTCTGGTGACCGAGCCCACGCCTTTCGGCCTCAACGATCTGGTGCTGGCCGTTGACATGGTGCGCGCGCTCGGACTGCCCTTCGGCGTCATCGTCAACCGTATGGGTTCAGGCGACCGTCGCATCCAGGAGTTTTGTGAAAAAGAAAATATTGCCATTTTACTTACGATTCCGGATGACCGGCGGATAGCCGAAAATTATTCGCGCGGCATTCTGATGGTGGATGCCCTGCCGGAATATGAAGCTGTTTTTAAGGATCTGCTGCAAAAGATCCGCAAGATGTCTGTTAAAGGAGAAAAACAACATGCCTACGTATGAATACGCATGTACAAGCTGCGGCCTGCAATTTGAGCGGCGCCAGAGCATGAACGATGAACCGGTGAGCTCCTGCCCCGCATGCGGCCGGGAAGTCCGCAGGCTGATCAGCGGCGGGACCGGTTTTCTGATGAAGGACACACACGGGCCAAGCGCAGGCAACTGCTCGCTGGAAACAACAGGGCGGACCTGCTGCGGGGCTGCCTCCCGCTGTTCTGATGCGCATTGTGGTGATTGAGATGAGTCGGGAAGATTTCAAATATATATACGGCCCCGTGCCTTCGCGCAGGCTGGGCCGTTCACTGGGGCTCGATCTTGTTCCTTTCAAAACATGCACCTGCGACTGCATTTACTGTCAACTGGGGAAAACTACGGACAGGACAATCGAAAGGCGCGACTATGTTGACGCGGCGGACGTGCTGGCACAACTGAAAGAAAAACTGGCCCGAGGTGTCTCATGTGACTATATCAGTCTGGCCGGCTGCGGCGAGCCGACGCTTTATGCGCCGATCGGGGAGTTGATTGTCCGGATCAAACAGATGACCGATATCCCGGTGGCGGTGATCACCAACGGGACGCTTTTGCATCTGCCCGAGCTGCGCCGCGATCTTCTGCCGGCCGATCTGGTCATCCCGTCGCTCGACGCCGGGGACGCGCCCCTGTTCGAATATGTCAACCGCCCCCATCCGGACATTTCTTTCGAACAAATGGTGGAAGGACTCATCGAGTTCGGGGAAATGCGTAAAAATCGTCTGTGGCTGGAGGTGCTCCTGGTTTCCGGAGTGACGGGGCTCGGTGCGGAAGTGAAAAAAATCGCGTCATGGGCCGAAAAGATCAAGCCGGACAAGATACAGATCAATACCGTCAGCCGGCCCTCCCATGAAGATTTCGCCTGCGCGGTGGAGGGAGGACAATTGAAAAAACTGACCGGCCTTTTTAACGGAGAAGTTGAGATCCTGGCCGATACAGTGAGCCTGACAAAGCAGGCCGACCATGTACCGAACGCAACGGACGCGGATATTCTGAATCTGCTGGCCCGGCGTCCCTGTGCGCTCGAGGGGATCGTGCAGGGACTCAATCTCCATCCGCATGACGCGGCCAAAAGGCTGGATAATTTTTTGAAGACAGGACATGTGGCCGCCGAAAAAAGCGGACGCACAGTTTTTTACAGGATCTCCAGGGAGAATCCCTGACCGGCAGGCGGTTGCACAAAACGGCTGGCCGGACGGAGATTGTTAAAGGTGTTTTTATGATTGCATCATCAGAGGAACTTGCGGAAAACAACAGGCGCTATCTGGAGCGTGTCGAATTGTATCGCGAGCTGGGATATGACGTCGATGAGGAAAGGTCATTTGTCATTGAAAAGGCTCTGCCCGTTTCCGGAAGGATACTGGAGGCGGGTACAGGGAAAGGATATTTTTCACTGACGCTGGCGCGCGCCGGTTTCAGCTTCACCACCTGCGATATTTCAGCCGGCGAGCAAAGATACGCCCGCATGAATCTCGCCTATTACGGGCTTGACGCTCAGGTTAGCTTCGAGGTGGCTGATCTGGAACAGCTTCCCTGCAAGGACGGCTCCTATGACGTCATTTTCGCGGTGAACCTGCTTCATCATCTTGCCTCGCTCGAGCCGGCCGTCAAAGAAATGATGCGGGTGCTCTCAGGCGAGGGGAAAATAATACTGGCGGATTTCAATGAAAAGGGTATGGCGGTTTTAGACAAACTTCACGCCCAGGACGGTAGGGTGCACGAGGTGGGTGAGGCCACCATCGGCGCGGCCGGAGATTTTTTAAAACAACACGGGTTTTTCATCAGCATACACCCCGGCGCGCATCAGGATGTCCTGGTGGCGCTCAGGAAACCTGGCAGACCTTTTCATCTTTCGTGAGGGTGGCAGGATAAAATGGACAGCGCGGAAGAAATAAGAAGATATGTCCAGACCTGCCGGGAGGAGTTCTGGCAGAAGGTCTTCCGTCGGGAGGGCGCTTATCTGGCGACTCATCTCGAAGGGCTGAAAGATATCTTGAGCGTCGGCTGCGGACCGGCAATAATCGAAGGGGAGCTTCTGGAACGCGGCTTTCAGGTGACGGGCCTGGATGTGTCGGCCGAAGCCCTGGCCTGTGCGCCCGATGCTCTGCGCGGTGTGGTCGGCCGCGCCGAACAGATGCCTTTCGACGATGCGTCTTTTGATGCGGTGATATTTGTGGCGTCGCTGCAATTTGTCGAAGACTATCGTCTCGCGCTCGCGCGGGCCGAAGCCGTTTTGCGCCCGGAAGGGAAGATGATTGCCATGCTGCTCAACACTGAGTCGGTATTTTTCAAGGCAATGAAGCTGGATCCGCAATCATATATGCACCATATTCGCCACACGGATCTAAAGGCCGTGGAAAATGAAGCCTCGCGTTATTTCGAACTGCATACAGAATATTATCTGGGCATCCGCGGCGAGGACGTTTTTGAAAGCGAAAATCCGGAAGAAGCGGCTTTGTATATACTGCGGGGTCGTAAAACGAAGAGGCGCCATGAACCGTAACCGCATGATCGACGAGGCGCGCAAAACTCTGGGTCTTTCCGACCGCGACGGAGCGGAAGAGACGAAAAAACGCTACCGGGAGCTGGCCAAAGTCTGGCATCCGGATGTTAACACGGACGGGGAGGCGCACGCGAGGATGCAGGAAATCAACCGTGCCTTCACAGCTTTGATGAAAGAAGAATTCGGCATCCTGGACTTTTGGGAAGACTATAACCGCTGGTGGTGGCGTCAATACGGAAATGACCCTCTGTGGGGCAATTATTATCCGGATGAGGAGCCAGGCAGGCCCGTACGGGGGCCGAAGGCGATTAAAAGATAAAAGCCAAGACAGGCAAAGGAAAGTGAAATAAATGGAAGAACTGGTGGTGATCAGCGGCAAGGGGGGTACGGGAAAAACCAGCGTGACAGCGTCGCTGGCGGTGCTGGCGGAGGATCCGGTGATTGCCGATTGCGACGTGGACGCGGCGGACCTTCATCTGGTGCTTGAACCGCATATCCGCGAGAGTCACGATTTTCGAAGCGGGTATGAAGCGGTGATCCGCCCTGACGACTGCAGCGGTTGCGGCATTTGTCAGGATTTGTGCCGCTTCGAGGCGGTAAGGCGCCACGGGGAGGTGTTCATTGTCGATCCGATCGCCTGCGAGGGCTGCGGTGTGTGTGTGCATTTCTGTCCGGATGAGGCCATCGATTTTCCAGAGAGCTTAAGCGGACAATGGTTTGTATCCGATACGCGCGTAGGACCGATGGTGCATGCGAAGCTGGGAGTGGCGGCGGAAAACTCCGGCAAGCTGGTGTCGCTGGTGCGCACCGAGGCCAAACGTGTGGCCCATGAGGAAAACCGTAAAATGGTGATTGTTGACGGGCCGCCCGGAATCGGCTGCCCGGTCATCGCGGCCATTACCGGAGCCTCGCAGGTTCTTGTCGTGACGGAGCCTACCGTTTCGGGTGAGCATGACCTCGAGCGGGTTTTGGGCCTGGCCGCCCATTTTCAGATTCCCGCGTCCGTGTGCGTCAACAAATGGGATATCAACCCGGAAATGACCAAGCGCATTGAAGACAAGGCGCTCGCGCTGGGGGCGGAGCTTGCCGGACGCATCCGCTATGATCGTGACGTCACCCGGGCACAAATAGAAAATAAAGCCGTCGTCGAAATAGATGCACCCAGCGCGGAAGATATCAGGCAGTTATGGGCGAAGCTGAAATTTCCAAAACCCGCGGCCTGATTCATAAGGATGAAAAATTATTCAGCACAGGAGGAAGAAGAGTAAGTGGAAGATAAAAAAACATGCAGTTCATGCACGGACACAAGTTGCGCGACGAAAAACCGCCGCGAAAATGAAAGCGAGCACGATTTTGCCGACCGTCAGCGCCTGGAGTCGAGGCTGTGCCGCATAAAAAATAAAATAGTGGTGCTTTCCGGAAAGGGCGGTGTCGGCAAAAGCACCGTGGCGGTCAATCTGGCCACCGCGCTGGCGCTGGCCGGTCAACGCGTGGGCCTTCTGGACGTGGACATTCATGGGCCTTCCATCCCCACCATGCTGGGCATACAGGGGCAGGCGCTCAAGGGAGAGCCGGGCGAGTTGCTGCCCGTGGAAGTGGGCGGGCTTAAGGTGATGTCGGTCGGGTTTTTGCTGCAAAACCCGGATGATGCCATTATCTGGCGCGGCCCGATGAAAATGGGTGTCATCAAGCAGTTTCTCACAGATGTCAATTGGGGCGATCTGGATTATCTTATTGTTGACGCGCCCCCCGGCACGGGCGACGAGCCCCTGTCCGTGTGCCAGCTTATCCAGCCGCTTACCGGCGCGGTGATTGTGACCACGCCGCAGAAAGTCGCGGCGGTGGATGTGCGCAAATCGGTAAGTTTCTGTAAACGCCTCGACGTGCCGGTTTTAGGCATTGTGGAAAACATGAGCGGCTTTGTCTGTCCCAAATGCGGGGAGCTCACGCAGATTTTACCGCAGGGGGCCGGACGCCAGATAGCCTCCGATATGAACGTGCCTTTTCTGGGGGCGATTCCCATCGACCCGGATGTCGCCCGGGCCGCGGATTCCGGCCAAGCTTTTATCGGTCAATTTGCCCAAACGAATACCGGCAAGATCATGCAGCAGATTATCAGTCAGATCACAGACCCGGACAAAAATAAAAAATTAAACGCATAAGGAGAGTATGATGAAAGTTGCAATACCGTTGGCGGAAGGAAAACTGGCGATGCATTTCGGCCATTGCGCGAGTTTCGCCCTGGTCGATGTGGATGAACAAACCGGAAAAATCATTAAAACGGAAGAAGTGGCGGCGCCACCGCACCAGCCGGGGCTTTTGCCTGCGTGGCTGGCCGAGCGGGGCGCGACGATGATCATCGCCGGCGGCATGGGGCAGCGTGCCCAGGAGCTGTTTGCCGGCCGGGGCATTAAGGTGCTGGTGGGAGCGCCGGCCGAAACACCGGAAAAGATCATCGAGGACTACTTTGCGGGCACGCTCGTAACAGGCGCCAACGTCTGCGATCATTAAATTTTTTGCAAGACAAGGAACCGACATGGCCTTCAATGAACTCATCAGGTCGCTTGGCAATGAAAAGGCAAAGGCGCTTGCGCAAGGCGGAGCCGCCAAAATTCAAAAGCAGCATGACAAGGGGCGCCTGACCGCGCGCGAGCGTGTGGCGCGTCTCGTCGATGAAGGCTCTTTTATGGAGCTGGGTGCGCTTTGCACCTCCGACGTTCCGGGCATGGAGGACAAAACTCCCGCCGATGGGCTGGTCATCGGCTTCGGTTCGGTAAACGGCCGACTGGTGGGTGTTTTTGCCAATGACTTTACGGTACTGGCCGGCTCAAGCGCCACCATCAATAACAAGAAGATGGGTATTTTTAAAAGTCAGCTCTACGAGTACGGCTACCCGATGATCTGGCTGGGCGAGGCGGGCGGCCAGCGCATTCCGGATCTGCAGGACTCAAGCCGCATGCTCTTTCACGGCGTCGGCTCCGACGCGGCCCGATTCGGTTACAGTCATTTCCGCCAGGTCCCGTACGTGATGGCCGCGATGGGTGACTGCCATGGTGTTCCCGACTGGCAATCCTGTCTGGCGGACTTCACCATCATTGTCAAAGGCGCGTCCATTGCCGTTTCCGGACCACGCGCGCTGGGAAAGGCCATTGGTCAGCAGCATTCTGCCGAAGCAATGGGCGGCTGGCAGGTTCATTCAGGCCTTACGGGCATCGCCGATCAGGTGGCGGAAAACGACGATGACTGCCTGCGCCTGATTAAAACCTATCTGGATTACATGCCGTCCAACAGCCGCGAGCTTCCACCTGTGCGCCCCGTTCCCGGCGGTTCTGAAGAGCGCATTGGAAAGATCATGAACATTCTTCCCGCAAAGCGCACCCGTGCCTACGATATGCATAAAATCATTGCCTGCATCGTGGATGGGGGCGAGTTCCTGGAGTTCAAGCCCTCCTTCGGGAAAATGCTGATCACGGCCCTGGCGCGCGTGGGGGGCCATACAGTGGGCTTCATCGCCAGCAACCCCATCGTCAACGCGGGAGCCACCGACACGGATGCACTGGAAAAATCTACAAGTTTTTTGTGCCATTGCGACTCTTTCAACATTCCGCTCGTCTTTCTGGTGGATACGCCCGGTCACCTGACCGGTCTGGAAGCGGAACAAAAACGTGTAGGGGCCAAAGTGGTCAACAATCTGCAGGCCCTGTTTCAGGTAACCGTGCCCAAAATAACCATTCTGGTGCGCAAAGGTTACGGACAGGCGCTGGTCAACATGTGCGCCGCGGGAGCGGGCGCGGATTTTATGGTCGCCTGGCCAACGGCGGAAATAAGTTTCATGGACCCGCATGTAGGCGCGGATATTGTCTTCGGCAGTCTGCCGGAGGCCGAACGTACGAAACTCGTCGAAAAGATGATGGCTGATTCGTCACCCTATCCGGCGGCCCGTGTTTATGGCATACAGGATGTCATTCACCCGTGCGAGACGCGCGACTATCTGATCAAAGTTCTCAAAATCGTCCGCGGGTCAAAAACTAAGGGTATCGGCAGGCATCTTCTGGCCGGCTGGCCGACGAAGTTTTAACCTGACACACATGACGGGAGGGGCAACATGACGCAACAACAGCATACGTTAAAACCTGTGGACTGTGTGGAAATATGGACGCTGCAGGATAACTACATTGAAATCACGGCAATGGATAATTCCGCCGTGGTTTCAAGGGCGACAGCACTCAGAGACGGAGAAATCAAAGCCTCCGTTCTGGCCGAGCACGGTTTTTCGGCGCTCGTCAAAGTGACGGCGGAGGGAAAAAGCCGCACGCTGCTTTTCGATTTCGGCTATTCCGAAGACGGAGCGGCCAGAAACGCGGCCACGCTGGGCCTGGATTTGAGCCAGGTGGAAGCGGCGGCCCTTTCGCATGGCCACAGCGACCACACAGGCGCCATGGCGGCCTTCGGCGCGGCCATCGGCAAAAAGAATCTGCCACTGGTTTTACATCCGGCCGCCTTCAAGGAGCCGCGCTATTTGAAGTTCGGTGAAGAGATCAAAGTGTATTTCCCGAAACTCACCCGACAGATGATCATTCAGGCGGGCTTCGATCCGGTGGAGACGAAAAGTCCCTATCCGATGCTGGGTGATACTGTGTTGTTTCTGGGCGGCATTCCGCGGCGGACGGATTTTGAAAAAGGCTTTCCCATTGCCCATCGCCTCGAAAACGGCGAGGAAGTGCCGGATCCCATCGAGGACGATACATCCATCGTGATGAATCTGTGGGGTAAGGGCCTGGTGATTCTATCCGGTTGCGCGCATGCAGGCATTATCAACACGCTACAGTACGCGATTGATGTAACGGGCGTAAACCAGGTTTATGCCGTCATGGGCGGCTTTCACCTGTCCGGGCCTTTTTTCGAACCGATCATCGACCGTACCGCGTCCGAGTTGCAAAAGTTCGATCCAGTCTATGTGATTCCGACGCACTGCACCGGCCGCAAGGCGATTATGGAAATAGAAAAGAAAATGCCCGCTCAGTTTATTTTGAATATGGCCGGCACAAAACTGACCTTTGCGGAAAGCGGGTAATGAACGAAGAGCCGGATAATCAGAGGATCTGTTTTTACACTTTATCCCAAACTGTATAAGAGGCAGCTTATGACAACCAAAGCATTTCAGGATTACTACCCGGATGATTTGAGCCACTGCTATGGCTGCGGCTCACTCAATGAACAAGGGCTCCAGATCAAAAGCTTCTGGGACGGTGAAGATGAGGCCGTCTGCATTTACACACCGCGCGACTACCATACCGCAATTCCGGGGTTTGTGTACGGCGGGCTGATCGCCTCGCTCATCGACTGTCACTCCACCGGTATCGCCTCTGCCGCGAAATACAAGGCGGAAGGCCGAGACATGGGCTCAGACCCTCCGGTACGGTTTGTGACCGCCTCATTGCATGTGGACTATCTGCTGCCTACGCCGGCAGGCGTGCCGCTGGAAGTCCGCGGGAGCGTAAAGACAATCAAAGGCCGCCGCGCCGTGGTGGAGGCCAGAGTGCTGGCCGAAGGAAAGATCTGTGCCAAAGGCGAAGTCGTGGTTGTGCAGATGCCCGAAAACATGCGGCCGGGCAGGTGAAGCCGGCAGGAAAGCACATTAATTAAAAACGTATATACAACCGTGCCGGAGCCGATCCATCTGCTGCCGCCAGGGGCGCACCCAAGATGAAAAATGTTTTCGTCAAAACTTTCTTTTTCAGCACCACGCAGACGACAAAAAAAATAGTGACCGGCATCGCCGGCGGACTTGCCCGAATGTCCGGCGGCAAAGAGGTTGAGGATGTCGACTTCACATTGCCGGGCGCTCGTAAAGAACCCGCGTCTTTCGGCGGGCAGGATCTTGTGGTGGCCGGAATCCCTGTTTACGCGGGCCGGGTCCCCAATCTCCTGCTCAAATACCTGCGGACCCTAAGGGGAAACGGCGCGCGGGCCATCGCGGTCGCGGTTTACGGAAACCGCCATTATGACGACGCGCTTGTCGAGTGGAAAGATATTCTGGAAGAAGGCGGGTTTAAGGTCATTGCCGCAGGAGCGTTTATCGGCGAGCATTCCTTTTCCAGAATTCTGGGCGCCGGCCGTCCCGACGCGCAGGATATGGTGCAAGTCGAAGAGTTTGCCCGACGGATTTACGCAAAGCTGAGTACACAAACTCTGCTGGAGTGCGTATCGCTTGCGGGAGACCGGTCCTACCGTCCTTACTACCAGCCCAAAGACAAAGACGGCAGTCCCGTTTCCATTCTTAAAGTAGTTCCCAAAACAAGCAACGATTGCATCCGCTGCGGACTTTGCGTCGGTTTATGCCCCATGGGTTCCATCGATGAAGACGACCCGTCAGCGATAACGGGGATATGCATCAAGTGCTGCGCCTGTATTAAATATTGTCCAACCGGGGCAAAGTATTTCGATGACCCAAACTACCTGTGGCACAAGCAGGAACTGGAGGAGGCTTTTACCTCGCCTCGCCGGGAGCCGGAATTCTTTTTTTAAATATTCGGCACCTTGACTTAAATCAATGCGCCGCTGCCCGTTCACTGATAGACGGTCTTCCAAAAAAGGGAACACTCTCCAATGAACGAACGCCTGAAAAACTTTCCGATTTCTTTTTTTGCCGTGGTCATGGGCCTGGCCGGAGCCGCCATTGCCTGGCAGCGCGCTGAGACACTGCTTTCGTGGCCGGCCGGTACAGGCTTCGTGCTCCTGTTGATCACGGCGGCCGTATTTTCAGTCATCTGTGTGATTTACCTGATAAAAGCCTTTGTGCACGGGGAGGAAATCAAAAAAGAATTTCAAAACATCACCAAATTGTCCTTTTTCCCGACGATTTCCATCAGTGTCATTTTGCTGAGCATCTCGACGCTCGATATTTATCCCGGCGTGTCGCGGACGCTGTGGGTTGTCGGCACCGTCGCCCATTTCTTCTTCAGTGTGGCGGTCATCTCCATCTGGGTACGGCACCCCGCACTGGAAATCAACCACATCAGCCCGGCGTGGTTCATCCCGGTGGTCGGAAACATGCTTGTGCCTATTTCCGGTGTTGCCTATGCGCCGATGGAGATTTTGTGGTTTTTCTTCAGTATCGGCCTTATTTTCTGGATTGCCCTGTTCACTATTTTGCTGTACCGGCTCATCTTTCACAATCCTCTGCCCGAGCGGCTTTTGCCCACTTTGTTTATCATGATCGCACCGCCCGCCGTCGGTTTTATCGCGCAGGTCAAAATGACGGGCACACTCGACAATCTCTCGCGGGTACTGTATTACTTCGGCTTTTTCATCTTCATTCTGATGATTCCCCAGCTTAGAATGCTGGCCCGCATCAAATACTATCTGTCTTGGTGGGCCTACACTTTTCCGCTGGCCGCGTTGACAATCGCCACCATCGTCATGTATCATTACAACAGTCTCGGTTTTTTCAAGTACCTTGCCGTGATTATGCTGTTTATCCTTTCGTGTGTCGTGATCATGCTTGCCGTGATGACACTGGCGGCTGTCATAAACAGAAAAATATGCGTCGAGGATTGAAAAGGCTGGTGGTTGACAACCAATAAAATTTCCGAAAGGAGAAGGCCATGACCGAAAAAAGAAAAATTCTTGTAATCGGCGGGTCGGCCGCCGGCCCCAAGGCGGCGGCGAAGGCCCGTCGGATCAACAATGACGCGCAGGTGGTGATCCTGCAAAAAGACACGGATTTGTCGATGGCATCGTGCGGCTACCCCTACTATGTCGGCGGCTGTTTCGACGACCGCAACCAGCTTCTATGCACACCCGCCGGTGTGGTGAGAAACCCGATGTTTTACCTCAACGCCAAAGACATCGAAGCGAGGGTCAACACGGAAGTGACGGCCATCGATCGCGCCGGCAAGAACGTGGCCTATAAAAATCTGGTAAGCGGCGAGACGGGCACGATGCCGTACGACAAGCTGATCATCTCTACCGGTGCGGTTCCCCGCATGCCGCCTGTGCCGGGTGTGGAGCTCGACGGTATCACCACACTGCAGTCGATGAAAGACGCGGACTTCCTGCGCGCGATCCGCGACGAGGGGAGAATCAAAAAAGCGGTGGTGATCGGCGGCGGGCTCATCGGCATCGAAACGTGCGAGGCACTGCAACTGGCAGGCATCGAAATCACGGTCATCGAGCTGCTCCCGCAGCTTCTGACCTTTCTGGACTGGGAGCTGGCCAAACTGGTTGAAAATCATGTCAGAAGCAAAGGCGCCAACGTCATTACCGACAACGGGATTGCCGCTTTTCTGGGGGAAAACGGCAGGCTCACGGGCGTGAAGCTGCAAAACGGCACGGAGCTTCCCTGCGAACTGGCGGTGATCGCCATCGGCGTGCGCCCGAATGTGAAACTGGCCAAAGAGGCGGGGCTGAAAATAGGTGAGCTGGGCGGCATCGACGTCAACGAGTTCATGCAGACTTCCGATCCGGATATTTATGCGGCCGGAGACTGCGTGGAGACGACAAACCGCATTACAGGCAAAAAGGTGCATGCGCCCTATGGCGATCTGGCCAACCTTCAGGGGCGCGTGGCGGGCGAGAACGCCGCCTCCACCAACTGCGTGACTTTTCCCGGCACGATCCAGACCGGCATCTGCAAGGTGTTCGACTACGCGGCAGGCTCCACCGGCCTTTCCGAGACGGCGGCCGGGCGCCTGGGGATGACGGATGTCGTCACAGTTATTAACGCCGGCCCCGACAAGCCGGGCTTTATGGAAGGTCAGCTTCTGGTTACGAAGCTTACCGCCGATGCCAAAACAGGCCGCATACTGGGTGCACAGTGCATCGGGCCGGGCAATGTCGCCAAGCAGATCGCCCAGTGGGCGATGGCGATTCAGGGCAAGCTGACCCTTGAAGACCTGATCAACGCAGACCTTCCCTATGCGCCGCCCTTTTCTCTGGCGATCGATCACTTTATTGCCACCGCGCATATCATACAAAACAAAGTGAAAGGGAGAATGACGGGCATTACCTGCCGCGAGGTTTACAAAAAGGTCAGGGCGGGTGAAAAGCTCTTTATTATCGACGTGCGCGGGCCGGAAGAGTTCGAGGAAATGCGCCTGGGCATCGGCGAGACGCTGATCCCGCTGGGTGCGCTGCGCAAGCGATTGGGTGAGCTGCCCGAAGACAAAAACCGCGAAATCATCTGTTATTGTAAAATATCACTGCGCGGCTATGAAGCGGCCCTGGCACTGGAGGCCGGCGGCTGGAAAAACGTGAAGGTGATGGAAGGCGGAATTATGGCGTGGCCGTATCCGCGTGAGAAATAACAAAATCAACTAAAGGAGGTTATGAGCTTATGGCCGAAGAATTCAAGGCCGGCTGCGCCAGGCCAACCGGCGGACCGGTCGGTGTAAAACCCGAAGCAAAAAAAGAAGACACACAACAGCAAATTACCAGGGAGGTCAAAAGTATGGTTACAGTCGGCGAAAAAGCGCCGGATTTTACGGCGCCTGCGTATCATAAGGGCAAGTTTATCAATGTTCAGTTATCCCAGCACCTGGGGAAATGGGTGGTATTGTGTTTCTACCCGGGCGACTTCACCTTTGTTTGAGCGACCGAAATCTCCGCGGTCGCGGAGAAATATCCCGAGTTCCAGAAGCTCGGTGTGGAAGTCCTTTCCATGAGCGTTGACAGTGTGTTTGTTCATAAAATGTGGGATGATCATGAGCTGTCCAAAATGGTCAAAGGCGGCGTGCCCTTTCCCATGCTCTCCGACGGAGGCGGCAAGGTGGGCAGTGTCTTCGGCGTCTATCTCGAAAACGCGGGTGTCGAAGCGCGCGGCCGGTTTATCATCGATCCCGACGGTATCATTCAGGGCTTTGAAGTGCTCACCCCGCCGGTGGGCAGAAATGTAAGTGAAAGCATCCGCCAGATTCAGGCTTTTCAGCATGTGCGCAACAGCAAGGGTACGGAAGCCACTCCTTCCGGCTGGAGGCCCGGCAAGGCCACACTCAAACCGGGACCGGAGCTGGTGGGCAAGGTCTGGGAGGTATGGAACACCAAAATGGCGTTTGACGAGTGAACGTCGGTTACGGACAGCCCGCGGGAAGATACTTCCCCGCGGGCTTTGTTTTATTGCCGGAGGGATGATATGCGACATGCAAAAATTATTATTTTGATGCTGACGCTTGTGGCCTTATCGGCCTGCGGGGGAAGAGACGTGAAAACAGATACAATCCCGGCCGGACCGGCCGCCGATTTTTCCCTGACCGATCAGGACGGGAAAATCTGGACGCTTACTGAAACACTGAAAAACCACCGGGGGGTCGTGCTGGCATTTTATCCCAAAGATAACACAGGCCTTTGAATCCGCCAGTTTGTTGAGTTTCAACAAAATATCACAAAATACGAAGACAGAAATGTGAAAATTTTGGGACTATCGCGAGACGGGGCGGAATCGCACCGTAAATTCATCGCCGAGCACGGCCTGAAGGACATGACGCTCCTGGTCGATGAAAAAGGCAAAGTCGCCAAGCTCTATGATGCGGATCACTGGATTATTCCGTGGTCTAAGCGCGTTTATCTGATTGTCGATCAGAAGATGAACGTCATTTACCGCAAGGATATGGGCTTCGGGCTTCTGCCGGATCAGACGCAGACACTTCTGGGGGAGATCGACCGTCACCTGCATTGAGGTGCGGCGGCTGCAGGCAGGCGCATGACGAGGTGCGCTCTGTGCTTTTACGGTTCGCCCTGCACCATTTTTTTCCAACGCACGTAGCGCGCCATGCAGGCAAGACAGCGGACGGCTTTCCCGGTGGTGGTGTAAAACGGGATACCCGCGCTTTGTGCCATCTCGCCGAATTCAGAAACAAGATGTTTCGATGTCCCGTAGCACCATGCGGCAGCCGGTTTATCCGTGAAAGAGCCGATGTAGCCTAGCAATTCGCGGTAGTATTGCGGCTTCAGGCCGTCGGAGACATAGCCGTTTAAGTAGATGCAATCGACATTTTCATCTTCCCGGAGGGTGTCGAAGCATTTTTTGTAAAGGTCAAATACCCGTTCGCCCGCCGTGGCGGAGGCGGGCCCGACATCGACCGGATGATTGCCCAGCGTGTTGCTCAGGGCGGCAAGTTTTCGCCTGCTTTCCGGTGAAAGCGTCGCCAGTGCAAGGCCGTTGGCCTCGGCGATTTCAATGCACTGGATGCCGATCGCGCCGGAGAAGGTCAAAACGCCCAGACGGTTGCCCGCCGGCAGCGGGTAGCGCAAAAAAACGGTGGCGCAGTCGCGCAGGTCTTCATACTCCGAAACACGCAGCGCGCCGCCTTGCCTGAAGGCCGCGTCGTACAAAACCGCGTTTCCCGCCATTGAGCCCGTATGGGAGGCCATGGCCGCCGCCGCGCCGGGCGAGCCGCCCGGCATCAGGCACAAAACAGGTTTTTTCAGAGAAGTTTTTTTCAGCGTGTCCAGAAAAATCCCGGCGCGCCGCGAGTGCTCCATATAAATGGAGATGACCTGTGTGCTGTCATCCTCACACAGATATTCCAGGCAGTCCGTCTCGTCAACATCGCACATATTTCCCAGATCGATGACCTTGTTAACCCCGGGCAGGTATTCGTGCCAGCCCATTGCCTGCGGGCTGTACATGCCCGTCTGGGTAATCAAGGAGAGTTTTCCCTGCCGGTTGTATTCATAACCGCGTTCGTAGGGAACGGTGGTGAACCAGTCTTCAGAGTTGAAAACCCCCACTGTGTTGGGACCCATGACGCGCATCCCGTACGACTGCGCGATAGACAGCAGCTCTTTTTCCCTTACCTTTCCTTGTGCACCTGTTTCCCCAAAGCCGTCGGACACGACCAGCACGGCTTTCAACCCCCTGGCGCCGCACTGGTGCAGGATCTGCGGCACATGTTTGTATGATGTGACGACAACGGCAAGCTCCGGCACGCTGTCCGTCTCGCGCAGATCCCGATAGACTCTTATGCCGTAAACTGTTTGAGCCGTGGGGTGCACGGGATAAATGTGTCCGGGGTAATTCCATTTGAGCAGATCGCCGATGATGACACCGGCGCCGAAAAACCAGTTTTCCTGCATGCTGCCGAAAAGAGCAATACTGCGCGGGTTGCAAAATGAATCGAGAACGTGAGTTTTCCTGGACATGGGGTCTGCCGCCTTTCATAAAAAGCCGGGCCTGTGCCCGGCATGGGTTTGTGGCAAAGGGTTATGGGCCATGGGAAAAGCGCCCCGGCCCGTTATGATCCGCGAGGGATGAGCCGCAGGCTTTTCCCGTTAGTTGATTATGCGCCGTCTTCAATGTGGTTTGCGGCCGTCTTTTTTCGCGTTCATCATCTCCTGCATCAGCTCGTTGATGGTTGCTTCCCTCAAACCGTGTCCCTGAAGCGAGGCCGTGTCGTAGAGCTCCTCGAGCTTGCGCAGGTGAGCCAAAGCCTCTTCGTTCTGGCGGAAATCCTGGTTCATCAGTTCCGTGACCGCATCTCCGGTTTTTTTCAGGTCGCTCAAGTCGATGTCCAGGGAGGTGTGGGCAAGTATCCTGGTGAGCACCTCATAGGCGATTTTTTCATTGAAGGTGTGAATGTAAGGCGGGATGCGCGCGACGATGCTGACCGCCTCAATATTCTCCCTTGCCGCATAATGCATCAGCGATGTCGAAAAGCTGGCAGGCCCGGAGTAGTTCAATAGAGGGAAAAGATGGAATTCGCGCCTCATTTCCGGTAGGCTCAGCACGGCGTAAAGGCTCGTTTCGCGTGTGTGCGGTACACGGTCGAAGACCGCGCCCAGTGTAAAGATGCGCCGCGCGCGGTAGCGCCTGGCCACACTCAAGACAGCCGCGGTAAACTCGGGCCAGGCCAGATTCGGCTCGTGGCCCGAAAAGAGGATCAGATCGTTTCCGGAGCCGCTTTGCCAGAAATAAAACTCGTTGGCCGGCTCATCCATGGACTTGACCAGACCCGCCTCCACGATCGTGTGCGGCCTCATAATCTGCGCCGGGTCGTAGCCCGGAACCTGCCAGATATAAAAGTTTCGCGGATCGATGGAAGCGAACCTGCGAGCGCCCAGCCTGCGGCGCAGATAGTCGATGCAGCCGGTGCTCACTTCTCCGGCATTGAGCCAGCCGCGGTAGCCGATGAGAATGTAGGGATTTGCCAGCTCAGGCGTTTCGTGGAAGATTACAGAGTCGTTCATGAGGCATCCCGGACAATCAAGTTTTCGATAATGAATAATATTTTTAAAATAACTGCGTGACGGACCATCATTTTATGCCGCCGCTTCGGCATACTAAACGCTTGTGCTTTTCCTTCGCAGCAGACAAAGCAGCCGCTTGAGAAAATCACCCGGGAAACGCACGGTTCCCGCGTCGAGGGAAGCGCTTCACCCCCCGCCCAGCGGGATGTCGGCAAACTCTTCGTAGTCGGCATTTTCCTGAGCCGGAAAGGTGGTTTTGCCTTTTTCCGTTTTCGTTTTATTTTTTGCTGTCATGCACACCCGCCTGCCTGATCCGTCCAAGAAAAAGCTTGTTTATCACACGAATCCATAATAGACGAAACACTTTAATAGTTCAAGGGGAACCGTATGGACGTTGTACAGGCGGTCATTCTCTCCATCGTGGAAGGAGCCACCGAATTTCTGCCCGTCTCCTCGACCGGGCACATGATTCTGGTTTCCTACATGATGAAGATTCATGACCAGGCTTTCGTGAAAACTTTTACCATCGCGATCCAACTGGGTGCGATTGCCGCCATCGTGATGCTTTATTACCGGCGTTTCCTGCAGGGCATCGATATTTACATCAAGCTTTGCGTCGCTTTCATCCCCACGGCGATAGTCGGCTTTCTGGCTTACAAAACCATCAAAACCTATCTGTTCAACCCGCTGGGCGTTTCACTGGCGCTGGTGGTCGGCGGCATTGTTTTGATTGTTATCGACAGGCGGGTCATCGCCCGTGAAAGCCGCTATACGGCGCTTGAGGACATATCTTACAAAAATGCTTTTTTTATCGGATTAATACAGTGCCTTTCCATGATCCCCGGCGTGTCGCGCGCGGCGGCAACGATTATCGGCGGTGTGTTTAACGGACTGGACAAAAAGCAGGCCACCGAATTTTCCTTTCTTCTGGCCGTGCCCACCATGTGCGCCGCCACCGGCTATGATCTTCTGAAAACAGACGCTGCCGTCGGTTCGACTGAAATTATGCTTCTGGCCTGCGGATTTATCGGAGCTTTCTTTTCCGCCTGGGTTGCAGTAAGGCTTTTTGTCCGCTTCGTGGAAAACCACGGTTTTAAGCTATTCGGCTATTACCGCATCGCCATCGGGATTGTTTTTATTTTATATATGACCCTGGGCGGGTCGGCATCATTGCTGAAAAATCTGTAAATCGCTATAATGGCGCATTGTTTTGCCAAAAATATCAGGAGGCGCAAGAAATATGGTTAAAGTCACTCAAGAGATCAAAGACAGTCTGAAAGCCACAAAAGTCATGTATCTATCCACGGCATCGAAAGACGGCCTGCCCAATGTGGTGCCGATCGGAGCGGTCAAGTTTTTGGATGATGAAACCCTTTTGATATCCGATCAGTTTTTTAACAAAACACTGGCCAATCTGCAGGAAAACCCGAAAATCGCGCTGGCCTGGTGGGGAGAAAAAGAAGGCTATCAGGTTAAGGCCGATATAACTATCCATACTGAGGGAGAAATATTCCGGCAGAATGTGGAGTGGGTGAAAAGCCTCAAGGCGACGCTCAATCCCAAATCGGCAATCGTGGGAAAAATCACCAGCGCGTATATCGTGAAGGCCGGTCCGGACGCGGGGAAACAGATTCTTTGAGCAACCGGCCATTGCGGTACAATTGTTTTTGCCTCCGGATGGAGAAGAATGTTTAAGGAGTGGAAAAGTGGATCAGACAGAAAAAACCGAAGAACAGATCAAAAAGGAAATGATCGACCTTCTGATGGACAAGATCACCGGCGGCCTTTCCGAAAGGGTGGTGGATTATGGCAGTGACCCGCGCAATTGCGGGAGCCTTGACCGACCCGATGGCTACGCCAAAATCAAGGGGCCCTGCGGCGATACGATGGAAATGTTTTTGAAAATCCAAAACGACAAAATTGTGGACATTGCCTATACGACCGACGGCTGCATGACCTCGCACGCGGCGGGCTCCGCCGCCACCGTCATGGCCAGAGGAAGTTCTGTGCGCGAATGTTTAAAAATCAGCCAGAGCACGATTCTGGATCATTTAGGCGGCATGCCCGACGAGTCGAAGCACTGCGCGCTTCTGGCCGCCAACACGTTTCACAAGGCCCTGCGCGGCTGGGCCGTAGGGAAGAAAAAATGAGGAAGAGATGAAAAAAGCAGCGGACGTCGAAAGGGGCCTGCGGATTACGATTGTCTGCGACAACTACACGGCGCGTGACGATATGGAAGCAGCCTGGGGCTTTTCATGCCTGATCGAGTATGGCGATAAAACGATTCTGTTCGATACCGGCAGCGACGGCCTTGTGTTGTCGCGCAATATGGCAAGGCTCGGCATCGACCCGGCGGACATTGATCTTTTAATGATTTCTCATCAGCACTGGGATCACACAGGCGGCATCTATACGATTGTCGATGCCAACCGGACGCTGGAGGTTTTGGTGCCCAAATCTTTTTCCAGCCGTTTCATAGACGACATGAAACGCTACGGAATCAGCGTGGAGCCGGCGGACGGACCGCGTGAGATTTATCCCGGTTTTTTCACGACGGGTGAAATGGACGGCCGTACGCCGGAGCAGACGGCGATTATGAAAACAGATGTCGGCGTGGTGGTCATCACCGGCTGCGCCCACCCGGGCATTGTCCGGATTGTCGAAACCGCCGGAAGTATTTTTCCGGAAGCAAAAATCGCATTGGTCATGGGCGGGTTTCACATACTGGACAAGACAGACGAGGAGATATTAGAGATTATCGCACGGTTTAAATCAATGGGGGTGCGTTTTGCCGCTCCCTCCCACTGCAGCGGCGAGCGGGCCAGGAAATTGTTCCCACGCGAGTATGGAAAACGCTTCATCGCGCTGGGCGCGGGAACCGTTATCACCAAAGAGAAGCTGAAATAAAAAAGCCGCCGTTTGTCTGCCGGACAACTCACACTTTAAAGATGCTGCCCGCGATTTTCATGATGGTCACAGCTATTTACCCCCTGGTCATTTTGCTGATGGAAAAATACTTGCCCGTAAAGATGATTTGACCCGTGTCTGATGCACAAAAACCCTGTATGCAAACTGGATGAGAGCCAACCCCCCGTGCGGTCAATAATTTATTGACATTCTTGATTTTTTCTTATACGAAAACTACGTTTTTCCCATCAAAAAATTTACATTCTTTTATTTTGGCAGGAAGTCAGGATCGAAACATTTTTTCGGGCGGATCCGCTATTTCCTGAATTAAACCTTAAAGGGGGTCGTTATGAAGAAAAGTAACAAGATTGTCATGTTTACAGTATTGATCACAACTTGTATTCTGATCGCGTTTGGTGCTCAAGCGGCCAATGAGACAAAAAAGGCGCCAAGTCCCAAACAGCAGGCGCAGTATGAAAAAATGAGAGTCTGCAACGCCGAAGCCAAAGCCAGAGCTCTCAAAGGTGATGAACGCAAAGCGTTCATGAGTGAATGTCTGAAAAATAAGCCGAATGAGGAGACACAAGGCGCTTCCGTAACCAAAGCGGACGCTGAAAGATAAGGACCAGTGGCGCCTGCTATGGGCCAATGGAGTTATTGAGGTCGCCCGGAAAAACATAATGCATTGTCCGATGCTGTTTCATGAATCGAGCATTATTACAGACCGGTCAATGTGTGTATTAAAGAAGCCGGCCCCGCTTTAAAAATGGGGCCGGCTTTGTTTGAGGCAGGCCAATAAAGGAAGCCGCCGTTATTGACGAAGAAATTATGAAACGATCATTTGAGGACCGCGACCGCGGTCAGCAACTGCTCGTCCCTCACGTAAAGCCTCCGCCCGCTGGAGCGGTAAACGAAGTCGCAGAGGACTTGGCGGCAAAAACGGAAAGCTGTTTTTCCGTGTTTTTTTTGCCGCAATGGGGGCAGGCCTGCTTTTTTGACGCCTCCGATATGGAAACGAGTTGTTCAAAATTACATCCGCAGTCTTTACATTTATACTCATAAAACGGCATAATTTTTTCCTTTCTGCTGCATATTCTTGTAGTTGAAGATAAAGCCTGTGGCTCTTCCCGTCAAGGGGCGCAGTTCTGACGAAGCAATGCGTCCGCTTCATCAGAGCCGGTGTCATTTTGATTTTGTATCAGTTCGATAAAGTGCTCCGCGTCGCGCGGGCTGGTAATGGTCCATATCGGGCGCCCCGCGAAAGGTTTGGTATCGACGCAGGCAGTGGCACAGCCCGCGACGATCAGCGTTGCCTGGGCCTGCCGGTCGTCGTGGGGCACAAATTCAATTTTACCCGCAAGTCTTTGTGCAATGGATGCGGCTGTCTGAATGCGGTCATATTCGGATTTGCACCCGCCGCAATATTTTAAGCCTATTTTCGTTATCTTATACGGGGCCATCTCCATCTCGTGTTCCGATTTTATGATGCAGCATTGTATCCGGTTTTAGCAAAGCACGGCAGCGGGGTTTATTATCATATTTTTCGGGATGACACTCATGGGAATGCAACATTTTTAAAACCCATTCGGCAGCCGTTGTTTATACGTAACATAATATCGGTTTTCTTCCCGGAGGTCATTGATTTAAGTCAAGGCCCGCCGCCTTTGGCCTCAACGGCGACGGGCCGGCTGGGATTACCCGGCAGCCGGCCCGTTTGTCTTACGGCGATGATTTATGCATCGTCTTGTTTCTATTTTTGGTTTTCCAATTCACCGAGGCGCTTTTTGACGTCGGACAAGGCGTCTTCAAAATACTTCGCCTGTCCCTGGAGCGCGTCGATTTCCTGTTCACGTGTCGGGGCGGCAAAAGTCATTTGCGAAGCTGCGCCGAAAGGCATTCCCCAACGGCCGAAAAAACCGCGGCCTCCCCGGCCTCCGCGCGCCCCCCTGAAACCGGCGCCCATTCCCCGGCCGAAACCGAAACCCATCCCTCTGCCGCGGCCGCCCGCAGTACTGGCAAAGCCTGGCGTTGCATATCCCGCGCAGTAGCCTGCGCCTCTTCCTGTCATTGGTCCCATTCCTGTTGGACCTGTTTGATCTCCTCTGGGCATATCAAAACCTCCTTTTTTGTTAATCGATTTTAAAACCCGGCGAAAAATGCGTCGTAACCGGCCCGTAGCTCCAATCAGTGGCTGCCGGCTCAAAAGTTAGAGCAATCAGATCGCATCACACTGTCAGTAAAATCTCCGACGGTTTTCGCCTCTCCCGCTTTATGTTTAAGCACTTTGCGTGCCAGAGGGTCGCGTCGAGGCGTAAAATGAAATTCATTGTAGTTACAATGTGTTAGACAGGTATCGCTGTGGCAGGCAGGAAATGGCAGGCAAGTGGCATCGCGTAAATGCGACTGATTTTGTTCAATGAGTCGCTTTAGCGCGACTCGTTGGGCATCCCGCGGAGCGACCGCCTCAGGCAGAAATTCAAACTTCGCCACTGCATGTCGCACGGACAGATTTTATGCCAGTCCGGTTCGCAGGCGGCAGCTCTGTGGCCGCCGCCCGCGCTTGAGTATCTGCATGCCTGTCGGCATTCCCATCGCCGGTGGTCTTTACTTTTTGTTTTGGCCATTTTTTTGAAAATTCGTCGCCGGATTTTCAGATCCGGCCCCGTGCTTTGTTGTGCCACCTTCCTTACTATCCGGTTTTCTTCCGGATTTTTTGACGACGATCACGGCAACGACGATGATTAGTACAATCACGACAAACAGAATCAGTTCTCCATACAAAGCATTCATTTTTAACATATCCTTTCCAGGGCAAAACCCGACATAATAATGTTGATCAGGCCTGATATGGGCATGGCGGTTGTGGCTCATCTGCGGCTTCGGCCGTCACCGGACATGGGTTGCCCATGCGGAGAAGGCAAAGCCTGACAGATGCCCGAAAGCAGAACCATCCGGCCAAACCAGGCAAAGCGTACTGTGTTAAGAAAGGATTTTTAAAGGTGGGCCACGCTGTGAACTGGCGGCGAAAAAGAAACTTTCCGGACCGGCGTACGCAATGTGATTGTACACGCATGCAGAAACTGAAAGGCCGGCGCCTGGAAAGATGTGTGCGGAAACGATTCCCGGAAGATACGGCTTGATCCGCAACCTGTTTTGCGCATCTACAATAGCAGAGCCGTCCGGTTTTTCGACAACCGGGATGTTTGCGAGATTGTATTTGCAGGCGTGGGGGATGTCGGCAATATTTGCAGACACAGTAAAAGCCAGAAGAAGGAGTATGGATCTGCAGCTGATTTTAGTTATGGTGTCCTTCATGCAAATTCACCCGACACTTTTTTGTCCGCTTGTTTATCTATATCTATTTTATGATTAACGCAAGGCCGGCGATGAACGTTCAGAGCCGCAGACGTTTATCTTCACTCCATTGTCTCGTTGCCATATGTTGGTGCTTTTGGTAAGATGATTTATATAGACGATTCCATCCGGAAAGGGGAAGTCAATGGATATGAAACTCTGTGAAATTCACCATGTTGTGATGGGGGCGGATCTGAATCATCACGGCACTTTGTTTGCCGGCCAGGGGGCCAAATGGTTTGTCGAGGCGGGGTTCATCGCCGCCGCGAACCTGACGCAGCCGGAAAGCGTTGTCTGTGTGAACATTCACGGCATGAAATTTCTCCAGCCCGCGCCGGCCGGAACCGTGATCCGCTACGTCAGCAGGGTCGTGCTGGCGGGCAAAACCCGTCTGGTCAGCTTCGTGCGGGCGACGATAAGTAAAAACGAACAGCTGCTGGTGGAGGGTTTCCTGACATTTGTTCATGTCGGCCGGGACGGACGGCCGCTGCCGCACGGTATCGTTATCGAAGCGACGACACAGGAGGAAAAAGAACTGCAGGAGCGGGCGCGCGGCCTGTGACGACACTTCCGGAGCTGCCCGCAGCGGTTATATAACTACGGACACAAATGGAGATTGATGATGGAGAAAAAAATTCAGGATGTGCTCGACAGGTTTTCATACGGAATTTATCTGGTCACGATTGCTACGCCGGAAGGCTACAACGGGATGATCGCCTCGTGGGTGACGCAATGCTCGCATGAACCCCCGCGCCTGGCTCTGGCCATTCGAAAAAACCGCCTGTCGCACGCGCAGATTCTCGAAACAAAAAAAATCTGTTTCAATGTCCTGCCGCGCTCTTTTGCCGGCACGATCAAAAACTTCAAAATTACACACTGGAAAAACAAATTCGATACAGTCGGCTACAGTCTTTCCGAAGGCGGCCTGCCCGTTGTGGACGAGTGCATCGGTTATCTGGAATGCGCGGTGGAGCAGGCGCTCGACGCAGGCGACCATACGTTGTTTATTGTCCGGATTGCCGCAAGCGGCATGATTAATCCGGGCAAGTCCCCGGGACTTACCACGCTTGATTACGGCGGGGTTTACCGGGGAGAGTCATAATCCCCGCTGCCGGCGGCCTCAGGCATGTGTCGCCCCCGTGATGTGACAAAACTGCCGCAGGCCCGCCAGCCGGGCGATACCGGCGATGGTCACACCGTAAAACACAGTGTCCTGCCTGGCTTTCACAATGGAGTCGATCGTGCCGTTGACCACCGTGCTTCCCGTGGCAAAAACCGCATCGGCCCAGCGGGCGTTTTCGGCAAAACGCTCCGGCCCGTCAATGGTCACCCCGCATTTTTTTGTTCCGATATTGTCCGGATTCAGATCGCAGACGCGCACCTGTTTTCGCGTCGTCAGTATTTCCAGAAGGCGCGGCTGCAGGCCGACAAGCAGGACGTTTTGCGCCGCGCCGGCAAATTTGTCCAGATAATCCGCAAAAGTTTCGCCGCAGCGCATAAGGTCGTCGTTTTTGCAATGGAGTGCCTCGGGCATTTTGCCGATTTCCGCCATGATGGCGTTTAAAGAAGAGATGAAAATCGCGCGCCGCGCATTTGTATCGAGGCGAAATGAAAGGATCTCCTTGACCGATCCTGTGTAATGGAAATAGGAATCGGAAAAGGCCTGTCCTTTTTTCCCCATAAATTCCGCTTCGATGAGACGCTCTTTCCCCAGTTGGATGGGGTAGTCGTCATGCAGCGGGTTGCCGATGGCCTCTTCGGGAGAAAGCGCCCTGCAATTGATCGTAATCAGCTCATTGTCCATGCCGCGCTCGTCAGTCAGAGCCTTCAGCTTTTCTCTGGCAAGATCAATAATCATTCGCTGTCTGTGATCTCCTTGTATCCGTATTTGGCTTTAATCTGCCGCGCGGCCGGCGAGATGAGAAATTCCGTGAAGCGGCGGGCCGCCTCCCGGCGCGGCGAGCCGGCAAGAACGCAGGCGCAGTAAACTACCTCAGGCGCCTGTCTCATTTGATAAAAGCAGCCTTTTTGCCCTGCGGGCGTAAGTGCGTGCATCGGTGAACAGAAGGCTGCATCCACCGCGCCGATGGTAGCGTACTGAAAGACCTGGGCGATGTCCTGGCCGATAACGAGTTTCGGCTCCAGCTCCTTCCAGAGATTCGCCCTTTCCAGCGCTGCTTTGGCATGTGTCCCGTGAACGGCCGTTACGGGATTGGGGATGGCGATTTTTCTGACTCCTTTTTGCTCCAGCGCCTCCTGCCAGGTGGCAAGCCGGCAGAAATTGCGGTCGGCCGACCATAGGATCACCTCTCCTAGTGCGTAAACAAACGGTTTTTCACAAAGTGATTTTTCATTAAGCAGCGTGGGCCTTTCCAGATCGGCGGAAAGAAAAATATCGTAAGGAGCGCCGTTTTCAATCTGCGCGTAAAGGCGTCCCGCCGACGCGAAGGAGGTGACCACCTTCATGTTGGTTTCTTTTTCAAAGGCCGCGGCAATCTCGTGGAAAGGTTCAATAAAGCCGGCCACGACCGCGACGTAAAGCTTCCGGTCTGCGTCTGCGTGCGCGGCCAAAGGGCAGGTAAGCACAAGCAGCAGGCACAAGGCCGCCGGAAGATTTCGTTTTTTCCTTTTTTCATGCGGGTTTTGTTTCATGGTGTCTCCGCGGTTTGTGAAGCGCTGTCGGCGGCACACCTTATAGGTATTTCCCGCAGATATGTCAAGAATAACATAGTCTCCGGGGGGCCGGACCGCCCTGTGGCGGACTTTGTGCAAAAATGATTACGAAATGACCTTGATGCCCGGGAGGTGACGCCAAAATATAAAACTGGCTGAAAATGAAATGAATATGCTATAGTTTTGGGCAGCGGAAAATGACAGTGTTCTAAAACATACCGGCCGATAAAAGAAGGAGGTCTTGTCATGAGAAGAAATTATTTTATATTACTTCCGGCTGCGGTGATGGTCTTTTTACTGCTGCCTTTTGCCTCTATGGCCCGTGATATTGCCCCTGTTGTTTCCACCGACTGGCTGCAGGCGAATCTTAAGAACCCCAAACTGGTCATTTTGGATGTGCGCCGTGTTGAAGATTACCGCGAAGGCCATATCCCTGGTGCGGTAAGCGCCTTTTACGGCGCGTGGGCTTACATGAGAGACGGGATGTTTGCGTCTTTGCCGGAAAAGGACGACGTCGACGATACCATCGGTTATTTCGGTATCGATTTTGACAATCTGATTGTGGTGACCGGCTGTATGGATACGCCCCGGCTCAGCTATCAGAGCGCCCGTGTAGCCTGTACGCTGCAGTATGCAGGCATCAAAAATGTTGCGCTTCTCGACGGCGGTATGAATAAATGGGTTGACGAAAAAAAACCTGTTTCGTGTAAAATTGAACGACGCAAGCCCAAAAGCTTCAAGGGTATATACTCCGGTGAGCGATTTGCGAGCAAGGCCTTCATCAAGGAAAACCTGGGGAAACTGATTTTGCTCGATACCCGCGAGCGCGAGTTCTTTTCCGGCGAAAAGAAGATGGACTGCATTCCGAAAACAGGCCACATTCCCGGCGCTTTCAATATGCCCACCTCCTGCGCCTTCAACGATGACAAAACCTTCAAAACAAAAGAGGAACTGGCTCAAATCGTGGAAGCGGCGGCGGGGAAAGACCGCAGTGCCGCCATTGTCACCTACTGCGACATCGGCCAGTGCTGCCCGACCTGGGCTTATCTGATGACGCAGGTGCTGGGTTATACCAACGTCAAACTTTACTCCGGAGCGATGCAGGAATGGGCGCAGGATCCGGACGCTCCGGTTACCAAAAACAATGATGCGTCCCCGGCGAACAAGTAGCACCGGGGCCTGAAAGCCGTCCGACCGAAATGAACAAGGAAGATTTCAGCTTTAAGCGTCAGAGTATTTTTTGTTCCGTAAGAGCGGGCAGGGTGACTGAAAAAGAGCAGTATGTTCCGTCGCATGTGCTGATCCATGTAGTTTCCGGCTGGCTTTGTGTGGTTGAAGCAAACTCGCAGCACATCTTTAAGCAGGGCGACACTTTTTTTGTCCGCCGCAACACGCTGGCAAAGTTTACCAAGCATCCGGAAGAAAGCGGTGCGGCGTTCAAAACGCTTAGCATTTTTCTTAAGAAGTCCTTCCTTCAGAAATATTCACCATCGGAAAACATCAAAACCGACCCGGCGGCTGACCATGCAGATGCATTCTGCCGCGTTAAAAAGCTGTGGCCGTCAGCTCTTGTGGACAATTTGTTCGACTCACTGCGGCTTTATTTCGACTCCGGCATGGAAATGAGCCGGGAATTGAGCGAGATCAAAACGAGGGAAATCATACTGATTATCAAAAAGCTCGACAGTCCCCTGTTTGAATCGTTGTTTCATTTCAGCGCACCGGATAAAATCGATCTCGTAGATTTCATGAGCAAAAATTTTGTTTTCAATGTTCCGCTTGAGACTTTCTCTAAAATGACCGGCCGCAGTCTCTCGACATTCAAAAGGGATTTCAAAAGAGCATTTGATGAGCCGCCCAGCCGATGGCTGAAGCAAAAACGGCTCGAACGCGCATATTATCTGATTAAGGAAAAGAACAAGGCGCCTTCAGATGTTTATCTGGAGGTCGGTTTTGAAAACCTTTCCCATTTTTCTTCGTCATTCAAAGAGGCTTTCGGTCGTAATCCGTCGGCCCTTGCTGGCCCGCACAACAAAGTGAATTTGGCCTTTGAACGGTAGCGACGTACACCAATTTTTTGTATAGTGATGTCGTTCGGCATCACGGTGTCACGGCTTTTTACGCGGTTATACAAACAAACGTATGTTTAAATCAGGAGGTGGTTTCATGTATCAGCTGAAATTCGACCAGAAGGTTTGCGCAAGCTGCCGGCAGGCGGACTGTCTGCTGAAATGCCAGTACATGACTTTCAGTGGCCACAAGGAAGCACACGGAGAAATGATGAAAATCATGAAAGGCAGAGATTCCCGTGTGCTTCATGAATGCACGACATGCTACGCGTGCGAGGAATATTGTCAACGCGGCAATCACCCATTTTACCTCATTTCAGAGCAACGCGAGGAAAAGGGCATTTTTGCCGCGCCACGGCCCATCACCAACCAGTGGATAAACATGACGGTGATGCAGGGCAAGTATCTCGTCGGCGACGTGAAAGAGAAGGCCCTGTCGTGCTGCTACATCCCCGAACTGGGTCCGCTGGGTTCGGGCGAGATTTTCAAGGATGTCGCCGAGGCGGGCGTGTTCGGTACGGAATTTATGTGCCCGGCGGTTCATTCTCACTTCGCCCGTATGTCGGTTATTAAAGAGCGCCTCCCCCTGGTCATTGAAAACTACAGGAAGCTCGGCGTGAAGGAGGTTATCTGCCTGCATGACGAATGTTACGGCACGCTCACCTCCATTGCCGACGCCTACGGCATGGAAGTTCCTTTCAAGCCGGTCTATTATATGGACTTTCTGCTGGAAAGAATGAAAAAGCTGAAAGATAAAATCAAACCGCTGAATATGACCGTGGCCTATCAGCGGCCCTGCTCCAACCGCCTGATACCGGACAAGCACCCCCTCGTTAAAAAAATATTCCGCCTCATCGGCGTCAAAGAGCCGAAAAGAACATATCAGGACGAAACCGCTCTATGCTGTGCTGAAATCATGTATTCCATCGGCGGATACGAGCTGGCCGATGACGTCCAGAAGAGAAACATTGACGATATGCTGGCCACGGGAGCCGAATATTGTGTTTTCAACTGTCCGGCCTGCCAGACGTCTTTTGCGCAAAAAGTGGAGAAGCGGGGGTTGAAAACGATACACATCATCGATCTTTGCAAAATGGCCATCGGCGAAATAGAAAGGGGGACGATATGAGCGACATTCTCAAATCCCTGATTGACATTGTCGGTGAAAAAGGTGTTTCCAACGCGCCGGAAGAATTATGGTTTTATTCACGCGACCCGGGTGTGCTCGCTCCGCACCCGCCTGATTTTGTGGTAGCGCCGAAAACGACCGAACAGGTGCAGAAAATTGTGCAGCTGGCGAACCGCGAAAAGATTCCCGTGGTGCCGATGGGCAACGGCATGTCGCTGGCCGGGCTGGTGATTCCGCTCAAAGGCGGCATCGTCATGGACATGAAGCGGATGAACAAAATTCTGGAGGTCAATCCCATGGCCCGTTACGCGGTTGTCGAAGGGGGAACCTCCCAGGGCGCGCTCAAGGCGTATCTGGAAGAGCACCATCCCCGGCTCAGGCACAGCATTCCCGATTCTCCGTCCGTCACCACCATCGCGGCCAATGTTTCGCTGCATGGCCAGGGCCGGCTCACCAACCAGTACGGCTTCAACTCTGACATGGTTTCGGGGCTGGAAGTGGTTTTGCCCACAGGTGAAATCTGTCTTATCGGCTCTCCATCGATAGGGCCATACTGGATTTCCAAAGGGCCGACCATGCCCGATCTGTCCGGGCTTTTCCTGGGGTGGCTGGGCTGCACGGGGGTCATCACCAAGGTCGGCCTCAAGCTGTATCCCAATAAAAAAATCCGCGAGGCAGAGCTGTTTGTCACCGATCGTGTCGATCTGATTCCCGAAATTCTCTACAAGCTGACCGATCTGGAACTACTGGAAGACATCAATGTATGGTTTCAGCCCAAACCGTTCATGTTTCTGGGCAACTATCAGATTACGATCTTTTATACCGGGAGCACGGAGGCGGAAATCGATTTCAAGCGGAAGATGATCTGGGATTGTTTGCAGGAATACATGGATTCCAAAGACGGGGGCTTCATGGGAACGTATTATATGAAAGAAGCGCTTTTGCAGATGCCCGGGCGTAACGTCGCCGCATTTGCCGATGTGCCCCGGGGCGGCGGGTTCGAATATTCCGGGCCGATCGCGCCCATTGAACATTTTCCGCAATACGCCGCGAAGGTGGTGGAACTGGCCGCCAAATACGATGTCTTGTACGCCAGTACCGCCAGACTCATTTCCGGCGGTCACTCGATGATGTACAGTATATCTTTTGCCTTTAATCGTAACGACCCCGCGATGATGGATCGTGTGGAAAAGGCGCTTGACGAGGCCACTGTTTTCGCACTCGAAATGGGCGGCATCCCCTGGAAGCCTAATTTCAAGGAACAGAAGATGCTTCTTGAAAAGATGGAACCCAATGCGCGCAATCTGCTTTTGATGATCAAGAAAAACCTTGATCCACAGGGGATTATGAACCCCGGTAACTGGGAGGTGAACTCATGACCTACATCCGTCACATTGAACATGAAGACATCGTTCATCGCTGCTTCCGCTGCGGCTACTGCAAGTACCCGTCGGACTACAGCGATTTCAACTGTCCCTCTTATAAGGCTTTCGGCTGGGACACTTTCGCGCCGGGCGGCCGTATGTGGCTTACCCGTGCGTGGCTTGCCGGTGAAATCGAAACCTCCGCGCGTTTTGCAGAAATCATGTTTTCCTGTGTCGCGTGTGACAACTGTAAGAATCAGTGCGTATTCGAAAGATTCAAGGATTTTCTGCCGGATATCTTTCAGGAAACACGTGCCGAACTGGTAGGTGAAGGTCTTATCCCGCCGGGCGTGCGCGACTATTTCAAGGCAATTGTAACCAGTGGCAATCCCTACAAGCAGCCGCAAAGCGAAAGGGGCGACTGGGCCGAAGGGACAGGGCTCAAACCCTACACCAACCAGAAATATCTCTTTTACGCGGGGTGTGTCGGCTCATTTGACGAGGTGGGCCGGCGCATGGCTAAAAGTGTCGGGAAGATGCTGGTGGACGCGGGCCTGTCCGTCGGTATCCTGGGAAGCGAAGAAACCTGCGACGGCAATGACGTGCGGACGCTCGGTGAGATGGGCCTGTTTGAGGAACTTGCCCGTGCCAATATCGAAAAATTCAAATCCAAAGGGGTCAAGGAAATCGTCACACTCGACCCGCATGCGCTCAACACATTTAAAAAAGATTACCCGGGCCTGGGTGGACGCTTTAAAGTCCGCCACTACAGCGAGGTTTTAGCCGAACTCATTAAAAAGAAAAAGATCAAGCTCAAGGCCTGGCCCGTAAAGATCACATATCATGACCCGTGCTATCTGGGGCGGCATCAGAATGTTTATCAGGCGCCGCGGGAAATTCTTAAAGCCATTCCCAAAGCCGAGTTTGTCGAAATGCACCGCCACCATGAGGACGCTTTCTGCTGCGGCGGTGGCGGTGGGAATTTCTTTACGGATATTCTGGGCACGGGCGAAGACAGTGCCAGCCGTGTGCGGGTGCGCGAAGCGGCCGCAACCGGCGCTTCGGTTCTCGCCGTCGCCTGCCCGAGCTGCGCCAAGATGCTTTCCGACGCGGTTAAAATAGAGAATCTGGAAGACAGTCTGGAGGTGCTGGGACTGGCGGAAATTCTGGAGCGCGCCCGGAAATGATGGAGATGAGGCTATGGCAATAGGCTATAGCCTCTTTGCTCTCCGCTTGCGGAGGTGGTCCGCTTCAGCGGGCCGGAGATGGAAACAGAAGTGCCCATGTGCAATTCGTGAAAACGACGCCAAGATTAAAAACGTCCACCCCCTGCCTCAGTCCGCAGGGGGCATGGATAAGTATAAAACATAAAGATCGCGATGGAGATAACAAGCAAATGAACAAAGAAGAAATGCTGGAGGAAGTGTTTAAACGGGCGAAATCCTATGAACTCAGAGGCGGCAATTGCGCGCAATGCTCTCTTTCCGCCATTTTTGAAGTGCTGGGCGTGGAGGACGACAACGTGGTGCGCGCGGCAACCGGTTTTGCCGACGGTGTGGGGCTTTCCGGCGACGGTCACTGCGGCGCTCTTTCCGGCGGCACGATGGCCATCAGTTATTTTTTCGGAAGGAAAAAAGAAGACCTGGCGAGAATGGGAAAACAGCTCCGGGCGCTTTTACTGGCGAAAAAATTCCACGAGCAGTTTCTAAAGGAATTTTCCACCTGCCGCTGCCATGACATTCAGCTCAAAAAGTACGGCCGCTTTTTCAATCTTTACGATATGGAGGATATGAAAGCGGCGGTGGCGGCGGGCATGCCCGAGGGCTGCTCCACGCTGGTGGGCCAGGCGGCCCGTATGGCGCTTGAGATAATCCTCGACGAACAGGCGAAAAAAGATAAAAAGGCTGAATTGCCGGTAGTGTAAAAAATGATATCGCCATGGGCTGTCGTAGCGTGAGACGGGTGATATGTTTGTATAAAACCTTCCTTGCCGCTAAATTTTTCAGCAATAAAATAATTATACAGGTGAAAAAATGATCAAATCTATTTCTGAAAGTCCGCTTTATCCAATAGTCAACCCGAGAAGTATAGCGTTTTTCGGAGCCTCCAATACCTTCATGCGCATGGGGTCGATTATGTTGTCATCTCTGCAGGCGCTGGGCTACGAAGGAAAGATCTTCCCCGTCCATCCGGTGGAAAAAGAAGTCCGCGGCCTCACCGCCTATCAGCACATTAAAGATGTGCCGGAGGTTCCCGACCTGGCCATTATTGTTTTGCCGACGGAAATCGTCTGCCCCACACTAGACGATTGCGGCAGGCGCGGCATCAGACACGCGATTGTCGTTTCAGGGGGCTTTCGCGAGGCTGGTCCGGAAGGTCAGGCGCTGCAAAAGGAACTGGAAGAAATCGCCCGGCGCTGGGGCATCCGTTTTCTGGGACCCAACTGCCTGGGTGTTGCCAATCTGCACATGAAACTCAACCCCACGCCGATCAAGGCGGACTGTCCGCCGGGTTTTGTCGGCTTGGCCTCGCAAAGCGGAAGTTTTATCACTCAGATGTTCAACTACCTTCAGCGCCACGGCATGGGCTACAGTACGGCCTTAAGTGTAGGTAACGAGGCCAGTATCGACATTGTCGATTGCCTGGAATATCTTGGCGCATGCCCTCATACCAAAGTTGTCACTCTTTATATCGAAGGCATCAACCGCGGCGATAAATTTGTGGAAATCGCCCAAGCTGTCACGCCGCGAAAACCGATTGTCGCCCTTTATGTGGGAGGGTCGGAGGCGGGAAAGCAGGCGGGACTATCCCATACGGGATCCATGTCCGGCCCCAACGAAATCTATGACGGGATTTTCAAACAATGCGGCATTATCCGCGCGCGCACGCTCACTGAACTTTTTGATTACGCACTGGCTTTGGGAACCCTGCCGCGGCCGCGCGGCAACGGGGTGGTCATTCAGACTCATTCCGGCGGGCCGGGTGCCACGGCGGCGGATACCTGCGGGCGTGCGGGACTCACGCTGCCGCGCCTGTCTGACGAAACAGTGGAAAAACTCCGGCCGATGATCCCCAAAACAGCCAGCACAGCCAACCCGGTCGATATGACCTTCAGCAAAAATCATGCTGACGATTATTTCGGCATACCGGATGTTATTTTACAAGACGAACGGGTGGATATGCTTCTGGCCTATTTTGTTTCCCCCTCGCTTTTTCTTGAACGGATTCTCGGCGAAATGGGCGTCGCCCCGGATGCAGTTCCCGAAGAGACGGGTAAGTTGATTGACGAATACGCCCGGCAGTTTATCAGCCTCACCGGGCGGCACCCGGATAAGCCGATCGTCGGGTTTACCTATCGCAGCCTGCAAGAAAGGATGGTGCGTACGCTCCTGGACAACGGCGTCCCCGTTTACCAGGAGCCACAGCGTGCCGCCCGTGCGCTGGCCGCTGTGCTGGAATATTACAAAAAAAGAGATGAAATGACGGCTGCACACTCCTGATGGGTCGATTCAGCCGCCGTGGGCCATGTTTTCGAGTGTTTCTCTTTCCAGAATGGTAATGGCGCGGCCTTGCACGGTCAATATACCGTCCGTACTCATTTTCTTCAGAGCGCGGGAAAGGGCTTCAGGCGTGGCTCCGATGATCTTGGCCAGTTCGCGATGCGAGATGGACAACTCCAGCCTGTCGGTTGCAGGCCCGGCTTTTTCAGACAGTGTGTGCAGAAAAAACGAGGAGAGCCTCTGTGGTACTTCCTTGAGGGCCAAAGATTCGATAAGCGTCATGGATTCTTTCAGACGCCTGGAAAGAATCTGGATGATATTGAGCAAAAGAGTCGGCTCTTTTTGCGCCACCGCCTCGACGAGATCACCCGGAATAACCATCAGTACGCTTTGCTCGACGGCGATGGCGTTGGCCGGAAAGGATTCGGTGGCAAACGCGGTGCACAGGCCGAAAGGCTCGCCCGACCCCAGCAGAGACAGTGTCTGCTCTTTTCCTTCAGCAGAGCTTCGTGACAGTTTGAGCTGTCCTGAAATCACTACATAAAAAGCCCTCACCTGGTCCGTCTCGCCTATGACCATCTGATTAGCTTCATATTTTTTATATGCCGCCTGCGCCACAAGCAGATTCATGCTTTCGGCCGACACTCCCTTAAACAGGCTGATGCCCTGTATCTGCTGATGAAAACTCATCAAAAATAATCCTCCATCTTGACCCAGGTCAATGACATTTTACATAACAGGGTTTAAATTACCAATTAAAAGATGACGGCTGCGTAAGAACAGGTGTCACGAATTAAAGCGGATGGCGAAAAATATTTTTCGATATAAAAAGGAGGAAAAAACATGAGCAAACAGGAACTTATCAAACATGCAGGAGATGCCGATTTCGAGGCGGACGTCTTAAAAAGCGACAAGCCGGCCCTGGTGGATTTCTGGGCGCCCTGGTGCGGGCCGTGCCGGGCGATCGGGCCGATTCTGGAAGAGCTGGCCGCGGAAATGGGCGGGAAGGTGGATATTGTGAAGGTGAATGTGGACGACAACCCGAAAATATCAGCTCAATACGGTATCCGCAGCATCCCCACCCTTCTGGTTTTTAAAGACGGTGAGGTTAAAAACACGATCGTCGGCCTGGTGTCGAAGCAGCAGATTGCCGACGTCATTAATCAGAACCTGAATTGACGACAATGGAGAGTGAAAAATGAAAGAAGTTTTAATTTTTGCCGGCATCATTGCCGCCTGGTTTTTTCTGCAGGGATGGCTTTTGCCCCGCATGGGTGTTTCCACCTGAATGAGACCGGCCTGTCCGGTCGGGGACAGAAAAAAAGACAAATCAGCGGCAGAGAAAGAAGAAAAACAAACGACGGTTTCCGAAGGCCAATAGTCGGGGCCGTCATTGCCCATCTACCGTTTCGTTCAACATTTCAACTATTGAAAAAAAATGCTAGTATCGGCCCTGCTGCAGTAAAAGGGGAGGTATTGTAAAATATGACTTTGCCTGCATTACGGTTGAGCCGTCTTCTTATTGCGGCCGGAACCGTCCTTCTGGCCTTATCCTTTTTTTCCGCTAAGGCCGCAGACAAGCCGGCGAGTGTGCTGACGATGACGCAGGCCGTTGCCGTTGCGTTGGAAAACAACCATGAAATCAGGGCGGGCCGAAGCGCGTTGGCGGCAGGCAGGGCGGATGTCGGCATCGCGCGAAGTTATCTTCTGCCCAGGATATCGTTCGAAGAGCGCTATCTGCGCACCAACAATCCGGGTTGGGCGTTTATGTCCAGGCTCAATCAGTCACGCATCGAACAAAATGATTTCAATCCTCCCCTCCTGAACTCACCCGAGGCCATCAATGATTTTCAAAGCTCCATAAGTATAGAGCAGCCCGTATTTACAAAAAAAGCCCTCGTCGGCCTGGAAATGTCCCGGACGGAAGCACAGGCCCTACAAGAAGAGGTCCGGCACAAGCGCGAAGAGGTTGCCTTTTCAGTGGTGCGCGCCTGCCTTAATATACTGACGGCGAAGGAATATCGCCGTGCGGCAACCCTCGGAGTGACGGATGCCGAAGAGCGGCTGCGCGTCGCCTCTGTGCGCTACAAAAACGATGTGGGGCAATACGCGGACTTTTTGCGCGCGTCAACGTCGCTTACGGAGTCCAGACAAAAACTCAACGCGGCCGAAAAGAACGTGATGATCGCGAGGCGGGCTCTGGGGGTTTTACTGGCGACGAGCGGCTTGCCGGATGTGTCCGACGCGGATTTTGATTTTGTCCTCAGGGAGCCGGACTATTATGTACAGGCGGCACAAGGCCGGCCGGATCTGCGCGCGCTCGAGTTGCGTGCAGACAACGCACGCAATGATGTTCGCATGGCTCAGGCCGGCTACTTTCCCTACATCGGCGTGGGCGGCAGCTATCATCTTTATGATCATAATCTGCCATTGGGCTACGAAGGCAAAAGCTGGCAGGTGACGGCGTTTTTGCGCTGGGATCTGTTTGACGGGACGAAGCGCGAGTATGAAAGGGCAAAAGCCAGGCACCGGGAAACACAGACGCGCGAACATCTGGCGGCGGTGAAAAGCGGTATTTCATTTAAGATATACGAAACGTATCTCAATGCACAGGAGGCCGGACTCAATACCGGTCTTGCCCGGGAGGCGCTGGCCACGGCCCAGGAGGGGGCAAGGCTTTTGAAGCTGCGCTATGAAAACGGCCTTTCCCCCCTGGGGGATCTTTTGAGTGTCCAAAGCGCACTGGAGCAGGCACGCGCCGGCGTGGTGGAAAAAAACAACGCCTACAAAACCGCCCTGGCCGCGTTGAGCTTCGAAAGCGGTATTCTTTTGCAGGAGTTGAATATTGACGAACAAATTCGCTGACGGAGAAAATATTATGAAGAGGGTTGATCATCGTTTACGAAGGATATTTCGTCTTGCGTCCCGACTGACACTGCTTTGGCTTCTCATTGTCTCTTGCAGCACAAACCCCGCAGACCAGCAGGTGGAGCGTCCGGTGGTAGAGGGAGTGGAGGTGCTTGCCATAGAGCCGGCCGAGATAGATGAGGTGTATGAAACCACCGGCAACATCCGCTCCGAGCGGGAAAGCCTGGTGGCCGGCCGGGTGATGGGGGTTGTCACTTCCGTGCTCGTGCGTGAAGGCGACATGGTCAAAGCGGGGCAGTTGCTGGTCACCATTGACGACCGCGACGTGGCCCGGCGTCTGCACGCGGCGCAAATGACGCTCGAGTCCGCAAAGCAGAATATGCTTTTGCAGGAAGCAACGTGGCTCAGGTATAAAAACCTCTTCGAGGAGAAGGCTTTGTCACGCCAGGAAATGGATCAGGTGGAAACTCAGAAAAATGTAGCCCGCGCGGAATATGAGCGGGCCGAGGCGATGGCCGACGAGGCCCGGATTCATCACTCCTTCACGCAGGTCAAAGCGCCGGTTGCCGGTCGCGTGACGCAAAAACACATCGACGCGGGTTCAATGGCCACACCCGGCATGCCTCTTTTGTTAATCGAGGAGACGGGCCGCTTCTATGTGGAGGCGGCTGTTGGCGAGCGACTCAGGGAAAAAATAAAGCCGGGCATGGCCGCCGAGCTGGTTGTGGACCGGCCCGCACTTTCACAGCAGACAACTGTCCATCGGGTGCTGACCTCCATCGACCCTCTGTCGCGTACATTCATCGTCAAAATCAATCCCGGCAATCTGCCTGTGTCCAGCGGGTTGTTTGTCCGCGTGCGGATTCCGGTCGGGAAAAAAGAGGCGATCGTGGTGCCCGCCGCTTCCATTGTCGAAAAAGGCCAGCTCACGGGTGTTTACGCGGTCGATGATGAAGGAATCATCACTTATCGCCTGGTACGCACCGGCGCGACATACGCGGGCAATACCGAAATTCTTTCCGGCCTGACCACGGGTGAGCGGGTGATCGTCAAGGGCGTAAAGCGGGCGCTCGACGGAGGCGTGCTCGCGGGAGGGAAAGCCCGATGAAAGGAGTCGGCATTTCCGGTAAAATAGCAAGGGCTTTTCTCAGGTCCAAGCTTACGCCCCTGCTGGTTGTCGCTTCGCTGCTGGTGGGCGTTTTCGCCGTCATGGTCACACCGCGCGAAGAAGAGCCGCAGATTGTCGTACCCATGGTGGATGTTTACGTGAGCTATCCGGGGGCCGGCGTGCGTGAAGTCGAGCAGCGCGTGACCATACCCATGGAGAAGCTCCTGTGGGAGATCAAAGGCGTGGAGTATGTCTATTCCATCGTCAAGCCCGGCTTCAACATTACCATCGTACGTTTTTATGTCGGCGAGAACATGGAAGACTCGCTGGTCAGGCTGTACAACAAGCTGATGTCCCACTACGATCTTATTCCTCCGGGCGTGTCGCCCCCGATGATCAAGCCGAAGTCTATTGATGATGTGCCGGTTCTGGCTTTCACACTCTGGAGTGGACAGCCCGGCTACACAGGCTATGAACTCAGGCGCATTGCGCTAGAGCTTTGCAGTGAGCTGAAAAAAGATGAAAATGTTTCTGAATTTTCGGTCATTGGCGGGCAAAAGCGCCAGATCCGCCTGACACTAGACCCGCAGCGCCTGCGCGCCTACAACCTTTCCGCACTTAAAGTCATGCAAAGCATCGCCGAGGCCAATGTGGTCGTTGCGTCCGGCTCGTTTCCCGCCGGCAATCAGGAAATGATTGTCGAGACGGGCGCCTTTTTGAAAGACGCGCGTCAGGTGGGAGATCTGGTCGTGACCGTCCAAAACGGCCGCATAGTCTATCTGCGCGACGTGGCGGACATTACCGACGGGCCTGCCGAAGCGGCCGATTATGTCTTTATGGGCCTGGGGCCGGCCGCCGCGAAAAAAAATCTCAAAGGTTCGGCCGCATCACAGTCGGAGGCGGTGACAATTGCCCTTGCCAAGCAAAAAGGAGCCAACGCCAGCCTGGTGGCCGATGTGGCGATCAAAAAAGTGGAAGCCCTCAAAGGGGAGTTGATCCCTTCGGATGTGGAGGTGACCGTTACGCGCAATTACGGCGAGACGGCCAAGGAAAAATCAGACGAACTTCTGCAACACATGCTGATTGCCACCATTTCCGTGATTATCCTCATCGCTTTGTTTCTGGGCTGGCGCGAATCGCTGGTGGTGGCCGTGGCTGTTCCGGTGACGCTGGCCCTGACCCTGCTGGTCAATTATCTGCACGGTTACACCTTGAACCGCGTGACTCTTTTCGCCCTCATCTTTTCAATCGGCATACTGGTGGACGATGCCATTGTCGTAGTTGAAAATATCAGCCGGCATTTTCGCATGCGCAAAGCCGGGCCTTCCACCACCGTGCAGGCTGTTGACGAAGTCGGCAATCCCACGATTCTGGCCACCTTCACGGTCATTGCCGCCTTAATGCCCATGGCGTTTGTTTCCGGCCTGATGGGCCCGTACATGCGGCCGATACCCGTCGGCGCGTCGGCCGCGATGCTTTTTTCACTGCTGGTGGCCTTTATCGTCAGCCCGTGGCTGGCCTATATTGTTTTAAAGAATGTCCGCTATAGCCATACCGGTGAAGAAGAGGAGAAAAAACAGGGCGGTTTTTACGCAAAGCTGATCGGGCCGCTCATTGCCGCTCCTAAAAAACGGCTTGTCGCACTGGTCTCGGTGGCCGGGCTTTTGTTTTTGGCCCTGACATTGTTACCGCTCAAACAGGTCACCATGAAAATGCTGCCTTTTGACAATAAAAGTGAGTTTCAGGTCATCATCGACATGCCCGAAGGATCTACACTGGAACAGACGGCCGCCGTGACCCGCGCGCTTTCCGAATATCTGAAAACGGTGCCGGAAGTGACGGATTATCAGGCCTACATCGGGACAGCCGCCCCTTACAACTTCAACGGTCTGGTCCGTCATTATTTTCTGCGCGAAGGAGGTAATGTCGCAGACATACAAGTCAACCTGGTCGGCAAGTCCGACCGCAAGGCGCAAAGCCATGATATCGCCAAGCGCGTGCGTCCGGAACTCAAGCGCATCGCCGACGGTTACGGCGCCAGGATCAAGATTGCCGAGCTGCCGCCCGGCCCGCCGGTTCTTAGCACACTGGTCGCGGAAATTTACGGGCCGGAGACATCCCGCCAGATAGAAATTGCACGGCAAGTGCGTGACATATTCGACAAAACGGAAGGGGTCGTCGATGTGGACTGGTTCGTGGAAGCGGATCAGAGCAAAATATCATTTGTCGTGGATCGCGCGCGTGCGGCTCAAAGCGGCATCACCACCGCTGATATTGCTGCAAGTGTACAAATTGCGCTGGGCGGAAGTCCGGCCGGTGTGGTGCACATGGATCGGGAAAGAGAGCCGGTGGAAATATTTTTGAGGATGCCGCTGGCCAAGCGCGCCGATATCAATTCCCTGCAGTCTTTGATGATTCCGTCGTCCACCGGCAGGGCTGTGCCGCTTGCGGAGCTGGTGAGCGTGCACGAAGGTATCGAAGAGAAAACAATCTATCATAAAAATCTCAAGAAAGTCACTTATGTCACAGGCGATGTGGCCGGAACGGAAGAAAGCCCTGTCTATGCGATTCTGAAGATGAAAGACGCGATCGCTTCCATGAAACTCGAGGAGGGTTATGAACTGAAGCAATACTCGTCGGTGCAGCCGTGGCTGACTAACCGCTATGCCATGAAATGGGACGGGGAATGGCACATTACCTATGAAGTATTCCGTGATCTGGGCATTGCTTTTGCCGTGGTGCTGATCATCATCTATATACTGGTTGTGGCCTGGTTCCGCAGCTTTATCACGCCTGTGGTCATCATGACGCCTATTCCGCTCACGCTTGTGGGGATTCTACCCGGACACTGGGCCTTCGGCGCTTTTTTCACGGCCACCTCCATGATTGGGTTTATCGCTCTGGCGGGCATTGTCGTGCGCAACTCTATTTTGCTGGTCGATTTCATACAGATGGAATGGCGCGAAACGGGCGATCTGGCCAATGCAGTGATCCGCGCCGGCACGGTGCGCATGCGTCCCATCGTGCTTACGGCCGCGGCGGTTGTTGTCGGATCGTTTGTGATGCTTTTCGACCCGATTTTTCAGGGCCTGGCCATTGCCATGATGTTCGGCGCCGTGGCTTCGACCGTGCTGACACTCGTTGTCGTGCCGCTTTTGTATTATGATCTGTTCAAAAACAAATCGGCCCCGCCAGGGGAACAAATGGAACCAACGCCGGAGGAGGCCAATGGCCAGGCGCTTTCATAGAAATAAAATGAAAGGGACGCCGGGCGGCGCGGCAAAGCGTGCCTGAAGCTCCTCGTTACAAGGAGATTTATAACAGAAGAGATATTTCATGTGATATTTTTATCTTCTTCAAGAAAATCGACAAAGATTTTGTGAAACACACGGAAATCGAAATTGCGCCGGTAAATCAAATAAAAGTATCTTTCCATCCGGCAGCCCTGGATGGTGATTTCTTTCAACAGCTCCTGCTCAAGTTCGCGTTTTACGGCGTGGATGGAAATGATCGAAACACCCAGGCCCGCGATAATCGCTTCTTTAACGGCTTCAGAGCTGCCCAGCTCGGCGCAGATGTTGAATTGGGAAAGGTTTAAGGATTTTTCCTCTTTGAGATAGTTTGTCATGAAATCTCTGGTGGCGGAGCCCTTCTCTCGTACAATGAAGGGTTCGGCAAATAAATCCTTCATCACAACAGAATTTATTTTTCTCCATTTGTGTTTTTCAGGCACAGCTAAAACAAGACGGTCTTTCCAAAGCTTTTGTGCTTCCAGTTTTTTATTTGAAGGTTTTTTCCCGATAATGCCTATTTCCACTTCGCCGTCCAAAACCATGTTCATGACATCTTCACTGTCCGCTGTTTTGATATACATGGTAATATCCGGATGATTTTTGTGCATCCGGCTCAATACGCGCGGCAGCAGGTAGGTGGCGGGTATCGTGCTGGCGCCGATATAAATATTGCCGCCGGTCTTCGTGCCAAGCAAGGCGACTCTTTCTTTTGCTTCCTCCCTCAGCTTAAGCATACGTTTCGCGTAGTCGTAAATTATTTTCCCTTCCGGCGTGAGCGTAACTCCCGCGCTGCCTCTGTTGACCAGGGACGCGCCGACATAATCCTCCATGTTTTTGATGTTTTTGGTGAGCGCAGGCTGGGTCAGGTGCATTTTTCTGGCAGCCAGACTGAAGCTTCCTTTCTCGATCAGAGAAATCAGCGCCTCCATTTGCTGAAACGTTATATTCTTGAAGTGGTCTGTGTTCATGGCTGCTTCGTACCACAAAAGGGTATTTCCCGCCATGTAAATATAACTTCACAGAATATGAATTATTACCAATGGTTTAGTAATTAGTTCTTATATTACTAAAATTAATAAATGTTTTT
>LSQX01334730.1_pt2 | contig 56908 bp, 51 predicted proteins | sample 654561 | NCBI WGS metagenome assembly LSQX01 (sample SAMN04489861, study PRJNA283612) | anaerobic digester metagenome | isolation source: 4 biogas reactors fed with cattle manure at either 37C or 55C with and... | place: Denmark: Kongens Lyngby | collected 2014 | reverse complement strand
ATCATTTTGCCGGCAGCACCGGCTATGGCTACAACGACAGCGGCCGTGAGGCCATCGAGGCCTTGTATGCGCAGATCTTTGGAGGCGAAGCTGCCCTGGTTAGGCCCCAGCTTGTTTCTGGCACCCACGCCATCGCCACGTGCCTCGCCGCCTTGTTGGAACCGGGGGATGAACTGATATCCCTCACCGGGGCTCCCTATGACACCTTGCAGCAAGTCATCGGCATCAAGGGCGATCTGCCTCAAAGCCTGGTGCGGCAGGGTATCTCGTATAAAGAAGTGCCGCTGGACGAAAGCGGCAGGTGGGACAGGAAGGGAATTCTCTCTACCCTCAGCCCAGCAGCCAAAATGGTGATGATTCAGCGCTCCCGGGGCTACAGCTGGCGGCCGGCTTTGAGTATTGACGACATCGGGGCCATGGTTTCACTTGTTAAGGAGATCAGCCCCGAGATCATCATCTTTGTAGACAACTGCTACGGAGAATTTGTCGAAACCCTCGAACCATGTCATGTAGGAGCAGACTTGATAGCCGGTTCTCTCATCAAGAATCCCGGCGGCGGCCTAGTAGCGGGTGGCGGCTATGCAGTGGGTGCTGCCCATCTCATAGACAGGGTCGCGGATCGTATGACCGCCCCGGGGCTGGGAAGCAAGCTAGGGCCCACATTCGGCCTGAACCGCTGGATCCTGCAGGGACTGTGGATGGCGCCCCACGTGGTGGGAGAGGCACTGGCTGGAGCAGTCCTAGCAGCAAGGGTTATGGAGGATCTCGGATACGCCGTCTCTCCCCGCTGGAACGAAGTCAGGGGCGATATTGTGCAGGCAGTCATGATGTCAACAGAAGAAGAGCTGTTGGCCTTTTGTCAGGGCGTTCAAGCGGCCTCCCCTATAGACAGCTTTGTGCAGCCGGTGCCGGGGGACATGCCTGGATATGAAGATCCTGTCATTATGGCTGGCGGCACCTTCATTCAAGGCTCGTCCATAGAACTAAGTGCCGATGGGCCGCTGCGGGCACCGTACACTGCATATTTGCAGGGCGGGCTGTGCAAAGAGCATGTAGAATTGGCTCTCCGGCAGGTGCTGGAATCCCTTGTGTCAAAAGCCCAAGCACCTGCATAGGGAGGAGTAAGGGCTGTGCCTGCATTGCTTGACATCTGAGGCAGGTCTGCTAAAATGGTCATACTGAAGCGGCCACATGTACAAATTGACAGAAGGGTGGAGAGACTGGAAGGGGGCTGAGAATGGAATGAAAAATGCTTTGGGCCGTCACGTCCTGTGCGAAGCATACGGATGTGATCCTGAGGTATTGGACGACAGAGATCAAGTCGAGAACATTATGGTACAGGCAGCGCTGCAGGCTGGGGCCGAAGTGCGGGAAGTTGCATTTCACAAGTTTGCGCCCCAGGGAGTAAGCGGCGTGGTAGTAATCTCTGAATCCCATCTTGCAGTTCATACCTGGCCTGAATACGAGTATGCAGCCATTGACGTGTTCACCTGTGGAGATACAGTCGACCCATGGGATGCACTGGACTACTTGATCAAGCACTTTGGAGCCAAGGAAACTGACTCCTCTGAAGTAAAGAGAGGAGTGATAAAGCAAAGGATGGTAAAGAGCTTACAGGCCACCTAATGGAGGTGAAGCTGGGGTTTTATGTGTTACGCCCAAGAAAGCAGTTGCGACTAGTATGCCCTTACCGTTGTGAAAGACGGCAAGGGCATATTTTGTTTCCCTGCTGGATTGAAGGATTTGCCGTATTTGTGTTGAATAGTACAATTTGGTAGATATTGATAACACAGGATTGTTTTCTTCAGCCAAAGGAGTGGTCGTGTCCATGGGTAGTGCATTGCCGCTCAATTACCATCTTGATGGGTTTAAGGCCTTCCGGGATCTGCCTGACGAAGACATCGTACTCCAGGCCCAAGCTGGTCGTCAAGATGCCACCGATTACTTGCTGTACAAGTACCAAAAGCTAGTCTACATATGGACCAGACCCTACTTCTTGCAGGGAGCCGAAGATGACGATCTTCTGCAAGAGGGGATGATCGGGCTGTATAAGGCAATCCGTGATTTTACTCCAGGCTCATCCTCTTTTTGGTCCTTCGCCAAGTTGTGTATCACCCGCAACATTATCAGCGCCATTAAAGGCACTACCAGGCAGAAGCATATCCCCTTGAACTCCTACACATCACTACATAAACCTATCTATGATGCCGAGGGAGACCGGACATTGATGGAAGTCCTCTCCAACAACCGGGTGGATGACCCGGAGGCACTGGTTATCGACAGGGAGAGGCTGCAGCATACGCAGCGTTACATCAAAGAAGTACTGAGTGATTTTGAGTACCGGGTCTTCCGGCTGTACATCAATGGATTATCATATAAGGAGATGGCTGAAGAGCTGGGCACCCATACCAAATCTATCGATAATGCCCTTTGCCGGATCAAAACCAAAATTGGCAGGCAGCTGTAGCGACACTGGCAAAAGGCGTAGACCGATCCGGGCAGGGGTTTTGGGCTGTCTGAAGAAATACTGCCTATATGGACTTCCCTTGTCTCTGAAGGGAGCCCAATGTTGATAGAGAAAGGGGAGAAGGCGCTCGCGAAGATTACTTCTACAGAACAGCGCCGCATTCATGGATTGGACAGCTCTGGCCATCAATTTGGTGTTTGCAGGCCCGGTTGCCTACTGGACTTACAGGGATGCTAAAGGACGAGATGCCAACCCGATTCTCTGGGCCGCCACCGCACTTATAGCCGGTCTTTTTTTTCTTGGGCCGCTGGGGCCCGTTGGTGCACTGATCGTCCTCATTATATATCTTCTGGTCCGTCCTAAGGGCGCAATGCGCATCTGTCCCCACTGCAAGAAAAAAGCCCTCGACTGGCTGGCCTTTTGTCCTCACTGCAAAGGTGCTCTCAAACGGGATTGCTACCGCTGTTTTGCCGCGGTAGATGTTGAGCACGAATTTTGTCCCAACTGCCGCACCAAACTAGGTTAAGAGGTGTTATCTCTTTGTTCCGATTTGTTCTGCGTGTCTTTGAGGAGCCAAAGATGGGGGGTACAGTTAGGTGCTGACTCAATGGGAGATCATTCTGCGACTGGTTCTAGCAGTTGCTGCTGGAGGGTTAATCGGACTAGAGCGAGAGATCCACGGTAGAGCTGCTGGATTTCGCACGCAGATTCTCGTTTGCTTAGGTTCAACCCTAATCATGCTGATTTCCATCTACGGCTTCGATATGTCAGGTATGAGCGGGACCACCCGGGACCCTGCCAGACTGGCGGCCCAGGTAGTAAGTGGTATCGGTTTTCTCGGTGCCGGTACCATTATGCGGGAAGGCACCAGCATCAAGGGGCTGACGACGGCGGCCAGCCTTTGGGTTGTAGCTGGGATCGGCCTCGCTATCGGGGCTGGATTTTACCTGGGTGCGGTTGTGGCTACGATTATTGCAGTACTGACTTTGGTCAACAGGCTGGAACAGTACCTGCTGCCCCATGAGGAACGCTCTCTCAGGCTGCATATCGCTGATCGGCCCGGTCAGTTGGCAGCCATAGCTACACTGTTGGGACAAAAGCGGGTCAACATCCGCACTATGAACGTTGATACAACCGATGACGGGGAATGCCATGTTGAGATGAAACTGCAAACTCCCCATACCCTTCGCGTAGAAGCATTGATACAGGAGCTATCCGCTCTACCGGAAGTAAAGGAGATTACTTGGCAATAGCAGGGGGCCGAGACGTGAACATTCTGGTGACCAATGATGATGGGATCAGATCAACAGGCTTGCAGGAATTGGTCAAGGCCTTGAGCGAAGTGGGAAAGGTGAGTGTCGTAGCACCGGACCAGGAACGCAGCGGAATGGGACACGCTGTAACAATGCATCGTCCTTTGCGGGCAGTTGAAATCACCGGCATCCCTGGTGCGGTTCAAGCCTTTCAACTAGACGGTACCCCAGCTGATTGTGTCAAGCTGGCGGTGGAGGTGCTGTTGGACAACCGGCCCCAGCTGGTGGTTTCAGGGGTTAACGCCGGCCCTAACTTGGGCACCGATGTTCTGTATTCCGGCACCGTATCGGCAGCAGTTGAGGGGCTGATCATGGGAGTCCCTGCCATGGCAGTATCAATCGCCGATCACTCAAAAGCATGGCTAGGATTAGATAAGGCAGCTGCACTGGCAGCCCGAACCGCTCGGGTAATCGGAGAGAAGGGCCTGCCGGAGGACACGCTGCTGAATATCAATCTGCCCCGGCTCCCATCGGAGCAGATCAAGGGCATCAAGATCACCCGGGTAGGAATCCGCAGATACAGGGATTTTGTAGAGAAGCGGGAGGATCCGTGGGGCCGGCCCTACTATTGGTTGACAGGGGAAGCTGTGGACCTGGACGAGGGCCCTGATTCAGATACCAGGGCGGTCAAAGACGGCTGGATTTCCATTACACCAGTCCGATTTCACCTTACCCACGACGAGTTTCGCAAGGAGTTGGCCGCCTGGACTTTGCATTAATCCTAGGCTGTAGCCCCCTGTGCGGCATTTGCATATGCTGTCAAGGGGATAATCATGGGTCTTGATGCAGCAGTGCTGCCCGCGGCACTGGTAAGCGGGGTTTTGGCTTTCATTGCAGTTGGGGTGTATGTGTTGACTTGGGAAAGGCTTTCTACAGCGCAGCCGCCCCCGGCGGTCGAGAAAAGCTGCGCCTTAGAACTGCTGGCAGCCTTGGTGCGGTTAACCCTTTGCTTGTTTCAAACCTTAGTTGTTGTTCAGATATCATTATTGGCAGCGAATTTGCTGTTTGGGGCGTAGGGAGAGTGAGGTTATGAAAAACCATAATCTCTGGCAGAAACTTGTTTTGGGAGTGTCATTGAGCATACTCATATGTTGTCTGGGAGCGGCCGGCATCCACATTCCTAGCCTTGTCTATGCCGAGGACAAGCTTGAAAACCGCCAGGCGGTAGACTGGGCCCAGATCATAGAAGATCATAAAGAGAGCAGCACCGTCGAGAGCCGTTTGCTGAGGGGAATCGCCTATGCCAATCTAGGTTCTCTAGCACAGGCGTTTGAAGAACTGTCCATCGCTGGAGAGGCAACATATCATGAGGATGTCGCGAGTTTCGTCTTGGACAAGCTCAGCGAGCTGCGCCATTCTCCAGATGACGTGCTGCTGCTTAACTGCGCCGCCTTCGGCAGCTATGCCTTTGGTGATCTGGAGCAGTCGACCAACTATTTTGAGAAGATCATCCGCCTGGAACCTGATAATGTCTGGACCCGGAACTTCTGTGCCTTCACCTATGGGGAGAGAGGAGACATTGATCGGGCCATCCACCATCTGGAGCATTCCTTGAAACTAGACCGCGGCAACCAATACACCCATCTCCTGCTAAGTGCTGCTTACAAAGAAAAGCAGCAGTATTTGATGGCCATCTATCACTACCTCCAAGCACCTGAGGCAGTAAGAGAACTGAAGCAGCACGGCGCCTTCTAGCCTTCGGGCTTTTCGCCGCCTCCTCAGTCAAATATCAGGTTTTCCCAAGAGGGTTTTTGGGTACATATAACCCATAGATCAGACCTATGCTATGATCAGGTTACTTTTCCCCGCATTCACAGCATACGTTATACTACCTGAGCTGCCGCCAAGGATGCCGCCTAAAGCCCATCAAGGTTTTCATCAAGCTGGGAATTGCCCATGGCTTTGAGAGGATTTGATGCTGCCGGGTAGAAGTAATAAGTAACTGGTGATTAAGGGGGGATGCGTGATGATACAAGTAGCCAAAGATGATGTACTTAGGGGGTTGAAGAAGTTCAAGCGCCTAGCCAAGCAAGACCTTCTGGCCAGCGGCTTGACATCCAACCCCGACTTCTGGAGAGTGCAAGCTGAGAGCCGACGGCAGAAGTACAGTGATTTGATGGAGCTTGTAGAAGCAAAAGGGGTAGATTTGGCGTTTGAGACCGCTGCGGCGGAGTATGCCAAACTACCTCTTTTTGATACACAAGTCAGTGTCGATCCCCAGCTGCGGGGAACGGAACAGGCATTGGAAATGTTCTTTACACTGCTGGGTATGAGTGCCCAGGACATGCAGGAGCTGAGGGCATCGGGCAGTCTGATGGATGGCTCTCAAGATTGGCAGAGAGAAAAGGCAATGGAGGTCTAAGATTGGGCTTACTGGCGAAATTGGTGAACAAATTATCATCTGCTGGGCAGGCCCCTAGGCAGCCGGGAGTGGAGGTTGCCAAGGATGCCGTATGGGTCTACATCAAGTGCGACAAATGCGGGGAAAAGTTGGCTCTGCGCCTGCGGAAGTCATCGGAAATCCAGCGGGAAGAAGCAGGCCGCGGCTATCAGATGTTCATCAACAAGACGGTAATAGGCAATCAGTGTTTCAACAGAATGCACCTGCGCTTGGAGTTCGATGGAGCATACAGGGTGGTGAACAAGCAGCTGCAAGCAGGTACGTTTATCACTAAGGAAGAATACGAGAACTCGGCCTCATAGGTGTCTATTATGGACCGGACAATCAGGAAAGCAGGGGGCCTGTTTCATGCGAAGCCATCCCGTGTGGGCCCCCGCTTCCGTGCCGAGAGCAAGCCTCTAGGCTTTCATTGCAGCCGCCGCAGGACTCCTATAACTTTTCCCAGGATCTGGACATCGGTAGTGAGAATGGGGTCGTAGAGGGGGTTCTCAGGCTGCAGCCGCACATAGTTGGCTTCTCGGTAGAAGCGCTTCACAGTAGCTTCATCCTCCAAGAGTGCCACTACAATATCTCCATTGATGGCGTCGGGCTGCTGCCGCACTACTACATAGTCGCCATCGAGGATTCCTGCATCGATCATGCTGTCTCCCTTGATCCGCAGCATGAAGGTCGCCTCATCTGACGCGAAGTCCCGGGGGAGAGGGACATAATCCTCAATATTCTCCACCGCCAGGATCGGCTGCCCGGCTGTAACACTCCCTACAAGTGGGACAGAGACCAGATCCTTGGTCAACAGGCTCTCCACAGGCTCATCATCCTGGATGACTTCTATAGCCCTCGGTTTTGTCGGATCCCGCCGAATATATCCCTTGCTCTCCAACCGGCGGAGATGCCCATGCACCGTAGAACTGCTCCGCAGCCCCACGGCATCGCCTATCTCCCGAACCGATGGGGGATATCCCTTCTCCCGCACCTGTTCTTTGATGAACTCCAGTACTTCCCTCTGTCGTTCAGTGAGTTCCTGCATCAGCTGGCTCCCTCCCAAGGCTAATACCTAAAGACACCGCTGCAGCATTAATTGTTTCCATTATAACACAGGGGCCAAGGGCTTTGCAAACGCCCGTTCGTCATTTTTGGCATTTTGCCTTGACCAAAACAGCTGTTCGTGATACCCTGTAGATAGCACACATGTTCGGCACGGACATCTGTTCCGCCGCCAGTAATCTCGGAGGTGGCTCACATGACAAAGCGAGGATTAGACGGCACCGCCATTGAGGCAGGCAGAAGGTGCACAGGGACGGCTCCTAGAAGGCGCAGCGGTCAATCCCGGCGCCGGAGGGCTCGCAGCATCTTGTTGGTACTGCTGGCGGCCTTCATAATCGGGCTAAGTGCTGCACCAAGGATAGTATCATACAGCATGTCTGAGCCCAGTTATGAAACGATGGTAGTCCGGCCGGGCGATACGCTCTGGAGCATTGCCCGGAGAATACAGCCCGGTATGGATCCCCGCAAGACAGTCTACGAGATCAAAAAGCTCAATGAGCTCCAGTCGGTGAATCTGCGGCCGGGACAGACACTCATGATACCGTCGCAAGCCGTATGCAGCAGATAGCTGAACACCGCCCGAGGCAAAATCTTACTATGCTTGAGCTCGCGGATTTCCGGCAGCCTGCCAGGCCGCCAAAGTCCCGGAACACATGTGCGCAACGCTGCGTCCATAGAACCAGGCCGGCTCCCTAGGATGCTGCGAGTATGAGTCCGTACCATTCCAAAGCTGTACAGAGAGCAATCTAGATATGGGAACCAGCCTTTAGCGTGAACAGCTAGGCCAGGAGATCAGATGAGTTGAAGAGACAATGGCACCTGGCAAAAAGAGATCAAGACTTCGGATCAGAGGACTGGGACCAGGGCTGCCGCAGAGGCTAGTATACTAACCGCATGATCCCACCCCTCCACTTCGCATAATATATCTTCTGCGAAATGCAGGAGAATCAGTTTCTCTGTCGAAGCAAAAACTAAGATTCTATCTGCCGGAGGTATCCCCTATGCTGGACTTCGACCTACAAGTAGAACGATTTGCCGCCGCTCTGGGTATCAATAAGAGCCTCAACACAGCCATGGCTTACCGATCCGATTTGCGCCTGCTCAAGCTGCACCTCGTCTTGAGCCGCGCTCACTGTGTGACTCCTCCCCAGGATAAGACAGCATTTCACCAGCTGGAAACGTCCCTTACCGCCAATGACAACCGGTTGGGGCCTGAGGCCAGCCGGCTGCTGGATAGTTTTACCGTCGATCTCCAAGCAGTCACTGCCGATGATCTAGTTGGCTACTTCTTGTTCCTTAAGGAAACCTTAGGTTATGCCCAGACCACCCTGAACCGCAAAATAGTGGCCGTCAGGCGGTTTTTCAGCTACCTGTTTGACCATCAGCTCCTGTCAGACCCCTCCTTGATTCGAGATCTGCAGACCAGGACTATTCACCGCAATGAAGCACCCATGCATTTATCTGCCCAAGAGGCCTTTACCTTTCTCAATACTGTACGGCAGCACGGAGGCCCCCGGGATTACGCCATCTTCCTCATCATGCTGAGTATGGGCCTGCGGATTGGTGAAGTCGTGCAGATGAATGTCGACGACATAGGCCTCGACACTGAGTTTTACAGGGTTACAGGCGGCAAGGGCGGCAGGAACCGGCCTGTCCCGGTACCTCCGGCTGTCCGGGAGGCAGTGGTCAAGTATAAGAAAGTGCGGCCGGGCGACAAAGCCAAGGGCCGCCACCGGATGGCGCTTTTTCTAGGCAACAAACACACCAGGATTACACCCAGGGCCATCCAGCAGAAGCTCAAGGACTATGCGGAGCTTACTGATCTGCCGGAAGGCAAGAAAATGATGCTGACACCCCACAAACTGCGCCATACCTTTGCTACTACCCTCTACCTCAACGGCGAGGACTTGCGGACACTGATGCGGCTCTTGGGACATGAGCATATCTCTACAACTACTATCTATACCCATGTAGACAAGGAGAAGCTCTTAGCCTCATTGGACAAGAATCCCTTTGCCGCCGTAGAGTCCAACTGACAGTCGATACTTGACAGTGTCCGGTGCCGCCTTCTATACTGAAGGCATGGGAGATTTTCCCTTCTGCGGATCGCCGCCTTGCCCTGATGGAATGAGGAGGCGATCTTCTTTATGCTCTTACATCGGCTGCGGCCACAGCTAAGGTATCATCAGTTGAACACCATCTCCATAATCCTTGTCCTTGCCGCTGTCAGCACCCTGTTTGCCGGATGCTTCGGAGGGGCTGGACAAAGAATCTCCTCCCCCGCGTCACCGCCCTTTGCCGGACCTACAGGTGGCGTTGCCGTCAAGGCGCTGCTCACTTCAGGTATGACGGGGGACGGCGGCCTCGGCACAGTCAAAGCTGTTCTCACTCGGGGCAGGCATACCTTGGAGCAAGAGCTGACAGTCAATACCAGCAATATGACGGCCGCCGGCGGGTTTCCCAAGGTACTAATCGGCACTTGGGAACTGCAAGTGATGGTATACAGCCGGGAGGGAGACCTGGCCTATCTGGGAGATGCCAGCGTCGTCGTCCAGGAAGGCAAGACTGCCAGTATTGAGCTGCCGCTGCGGGCTGCTCCGGGGGTGCTCATCATGCACCTGGACATCAGCGATTTTGATGACTGCGACCAGCCGGTCAAAGGAAGAATCATCATCGGTACCGGTGTGGAACCGGAGATGGTCAAAGAATTCACCCGGGGGGATTCCCCTGCCGTTACGGTAGAACTCAACGGGCTCACCCCAAAGACCCACGATCTGCGGGTGGAGCTCTACGAGAAGACCTTTCACAGCTACAACCGGGTCTACCAAAGCCACTGGGAGACTGTTACCATCCGGCCTGGCCAGACTATTGAGGTGAACTGGCATCCCTCTACCGGGTGTGTTGAGATTATCGGCTACATTGACGCGCCTCCCCCTCCCCCCACTTCTGTCACCACAGAGGAGCACGGGGATGGAATCCTGATCTTCTGGACTCCTGTCGAGCCGGTGGAGAACGATCTGGCAGGATACAGGGTCTACATTCAAACCGATCCCTTGACCGGTTTCCAGCTGGCTGCCGCTGTGCCCAGCGGACAGACATCGTACTTCTATGTACCGGAGCCCCTCACCCACGGGGACGCTGAGACTGTCTGGGTGCAGATATCGGTATCCAGTGTCGATCAAGGCGGCAATGAGAGCATCCGCAGCCATCCGCTGACCGTAGAATGGCCAATCACAAAGATCTAAAGGCCCTTTCCTTGACTGCAGCGAGATGCTGCCGAGGGGCGCGGCGGGCGGCAGCCGCCGCGGCCAAGCGGTAGCAGCAATGGGGAAAAACACCTTTGCAGGCAGGCTTTTCCTCCCCTATTCTCGAAATAGAGTTGGTGGAGTCTAGGGGAGGTTGAGTGATGGCGATCCGTATCGGTATTCCTAGAGCACTGGCATACTACTCGTTCTTTCCCCAGTGGAAGACATTCTTTGAAGAGCTGGGAGCAGAGGTTGTACTAAGCCCACCTACCAACAAGCATATTGTCAATGAAGGCATCAGAGACACCGTAACCGATGCTTGCATCCCCATCAAAGTCTATCATGGACACGTGGCAAGCTTGGCTGACAAGGCCGACTACCTCTTTGTACCGAGAATAGCTGGTCTTGATGCCGATGCCACCCTGTGCCCTAAGTTTCTTGGTTTACCGGAAATGATCCGAGCGTCTGTTAAAGGGATTCCGCCGCTCTTATCTCCCCGTCTAGATGTCAGAGACGGCCGGTTCGCGCCTGTCAAGGCTTGGATCAAGACAGCCAGTCTCCTGGGAGCAGGATACCGGCAGGCGCTCAGTGCCTACCGGAAGTCGGTAAAAGCCGGACAGTACTACGAAGGACTGCTCGCCAGCAGAATTCTGCCGGAGGAGGCCATGCCGCTCGTCGACAAGTGGACGGCATCCCTAAGAAGTGAAGAGAAAGCCAGGCGGTCTGATGCAAGACGCAGCACCGCCTCGGCAAGGGCATCGTCGGCTCAAACCTTAGAACCACACAACAGCGGTATCCGTCTAGCTGTAGTGGGTTATCCATACATGATCTACGATGATTTTATCAACTGTGGGCTGCTGAATGCCCTGAAGCGCCTGGGTGCTGCTATCGTCACACCTGAGATGATACCGGCCAGAGAGCGCCAGGCCCAGGCTAAGAAGCAGCCCAAGTACTTGTTTTGGTACTACAGCAACCAAGTGATGCGGGCTGTCTACTACTTCTTCCAGGAAAATATGGTTGATGGAGTAATCCATTTGACTGCCTTCGCCTGCGGCCCCGATGCGATGGTAGATAAGCTGTTGGAGCTTGACTGCCACAAGCACGGCCGCATACCATACCTCTCACTCTGCTTAGATGAACACACCGGCAGAGCTGGGATCATCACTAGGCTAGAGGCGTTTACAGATATGCTGGTGCGAAAGCGGGGTGGTAAGCGATGAAGATCACCTTTCCCCATATGGGAACCTCCTGGATAGCCTTCAAGACGTTGGTGGAGGGCATGGGCCATGAGGTGGTGCTTCCCCCTCCCCCTACCAAGCGCACCTTGGATCTCGGGACCAAATACGCACCAGAGTTCGCCTGTCTCCCCTTTAAAGTGCTGTTGGGGACTTACCTAGAGGCACTGGAAATGGGAGCTGATACAATTATCTCCTCGGGAGGCGTTGGGCCGTGCCGAGCCGGATACTATACGCAGCTGCAAGGCAGGATCCTAAAGGAGCAGCTGGGTTATGATGTAAGGGTGATCACCTTCGAGCCCCTGCAGGGCAACTTGTTCAAGACATACCGGATGATCCGCGAGCTTGTCAATGTCAGCTTTCAGAAGTTCGCAGCCTGTGCTTGGCTCGCATGGCAGAAGCTATTGGCCCTTGATGCTCTGGAACGGGAGAGTCACCGGGTGAGGCCGCTGGAGGCAAAAAAAGGAGCAACAAGCCGGATTCTATCTAGAGGGATTGCGGCCATCGATCAAGCTGACTCTGTGAAGGGAGTTAAGAATGCAGCCGCAAGCGGCTTGGAGCAGTTCAGGGAGATGCCCAAGGACCATGACTATGAGCCTCTCAGGGTGGGAGTCATTGGCGAAATCTATGTCGTATTGGAGCCCTTCGTCAATCTCGATGTGGTGGAGACATTGGGCCATATGGGAGTCTATGTAGACCGGTCCATATTTCTCACCGATTGGGCTGTAGATAACACCTTTCTGGATGCCCTCCGCATGGAAGGTGAACGCAGTATCAAGAAGGCTGCTAGGCCGTACCTGCCGGAGCTGGTCGGCGGCCACGGTCAAAACAGTATAGGCGAAACGGTCCTTTACGCCAAGAAGGGCTTTGATGGAGTTGTACAGCTTGCGCCTTTCACCTGCATTCCCGAAATAGTAGCTAAGAGCATTATACCGGAGGTCAGCAAGGGCCTCAACATCCCAGTTTTGACCTTGATGCTGGACGAACAGACGGGAAAGGCAGGCACCGCTACCCGCTTGGAGGCTTTTGTAGACCTTCTCAGAATGCGGCGCAGCAAATTGGCGATGACAAGAGGTGAAACCGCTTGAATGCATTTTTAGGAGTCGATGTCGGTTCAGTCAGCACCAACTTCGTACTGATTGATGAGCAGGACCAGGTGATGGCTGATTTGTATATCCGCACCCAAGGTCAGCCCATCCAAGCGATCCAGACAGGCCTGCGCATGTTAGAGAAGGAGCTCCCTTCTTCCCTCACCATCATGGGGGTCGGCGCCACCGGTTCCGCCCGTCAGCTCACTGGAGTGATTCTAGGAGCAGATGTGGTAAAGAACGAGATCACTGCCCACGCTGTTGCAGCTATGCACTGCATACCCGATGTGCAGACTGTCATAGAGATCGGCGGTCAGGACTCAAAGCTGATCATTATCCGTGATGGTGTAGTGGTGGATTTTGCCATGAATACAGTCTGTTCCGCTGGTACAGGCTCTTTCCTTGATCACCAAGCAGACCGGCTGGGTATTCCCATCGAAGAGTTTGGAGCCTTGGCTCTACAAAGCCGGCAGCCTGTGAGGATCGCCGGCCGCTGCTCTGTTTTCGCCGAGTCTGATATGATCCACAAGCAGCAGATGGGCCATTCTACACCTGATATTATCGCCGGGTTGTGTGAGGCCTTGGTCAGGAACTACCTGAACAATGTCGGCCAAGGCAAGTCGATCGCTTCACCCATTGCCTTCCAAGGAGGTGTTGCGGCCAATCAGGGCATTAGGCACGCCTTTGAGAAGGAGCTGGGGATGCCGATCATTGTCCCAGAGCACTTTGCTGTGATGGGTGCTTTGGGGATCGCGCTGCTGGCCAAGGAAGCTGCGGCCCAAGGCAGAAAGACCTCTTTCCGAGGTTTCAGCGCCAGCGAGCTGGAGTTTGCTACACGAAGCTTTGAATGCAGCGGATGTCCAAACCACTGTGAAATCGTAGAAATTAGGCAGGGGAAAACCGTACTGGCCCGTTGGGGGGATCGATGCCACAAATGGCAGGATGTCACAAGTACTGAAGCTGCCAGCTGAAGAACTGTAACAAACCAATCAATCATCTTGGGGTCTGGTAGCGGCTGCTTGCCTCCGGACCCTTTTCAAAATCCAAAATGTAAAAGCCATAGGCGTTGATCACATACGTATCGTCCACACGGCTGACCCGCTCATGGCTGCGGCCATAGTTCAGATGGGTATGGCCGTGGATGTGGTACTTGGGGCGGTGCTTTTTGATAATATGATTGAAAATCCGAAAGCCCCTATGGGTCACGGTGTCCATATCATGGATGCCTTCTGGAGGGCTGTGGGTGAGCACGATATCCACGCCCCGATGTCGCCAGAGCTGGAATCTCATGCGCTGGTATGTCCAATACATCTCCCGTTCTGTGTACTGCACTGCTTCCCGGCTGTAGACCTGACTTCCCTCAAGGCCCATAATCCTAATCCCTTTGTAGTTGACGATCTTGCCGTGGATGTTCTCTCCTCCATCGGGGGGTTCCTCTTCGAAAGATGTATCGTGGTTGCCCCGCACGTAATACAACGGAGCATTGAAGGTAGACATCAGATAAGACAGATACCACTGCTTCAAATCTCCACAGGAAAGGATCAAATCAATGGGCGGGAAGCGCTCTGGACGATAGTAATCATACAGCAAGGGATCGACATCATCAGCAACAATCAGCAGGTACAAGGGCAGCTCCCCCTCTTCCCCATAAGCGAAGCCAGCTACCTAGGCATCTTCCCGACATTCTTCGCCAGAAGGGTAGATAAAGGTTGATGTTTCTAATAGTATACCATAAATTGTACCAGCGGCTCTACCAGAGAGCCTCTGACCAATAGGCCCGGCTCCTGCATCGCATATCTTTGGACCATAGAGATCCTTTTTGGGCTGTAGAGACAGACAAACACTCTGCCTCAGCTGCCTTTCATAGGAGCCGCCCTTCATCCGAGCCGCCTTTCTCAGGCAGCTATGGAAAGGCCCCAGGGTCTGCAGCCTGGGGCTTGCCGTATCATCACGATACTGTCTACTTATCTTTTTTCCCGGTCAGAGCTCTCCAAGCGATATCTCTGCGGTAATACATGTTTTCAAACTCAAGATGACTGATGGCTTCATAAGCCCGGTCCCTGGCTGCTTGGATGTCATCCCCCAGGGCAGAAATGCTCAAGACCCGGCCGCCGGCAGTGACTACCTCATCTCCCCGCAGGGCAGTTGCTCCGTGATACACGAAAACATCCTGCATCTGTGTCAAAGCATCCAGCCCACTGATGGAAAAGCCGGTTTCATGGGCTCCCGGGTATCCCTGGGAAGCAGCTATCACAGAGACGCAGGCCCGGGGGTCCCAGGTCAAGGGCGGTAAGGAGCTCAGGCGTCCCTCACCTACGGCCAGGAGCACCTCCGCCAGGTCAGTCTTTAACCGGGGCAGCAGTGCCTGGGTCTCGGGATCGCCAAAGCGGCAGTTAAACTCTACTACCTTGGGGCCGGCCTCAGTCAGCATCAACCCTGCATACAGCACCCCGGTGTAGATGATCCCCTCTTGATGCAGAGCCTGCAAGGTGGGCAGCAGGATGGATGAGCAAATCCCCCGCTGCAAGGCCTCATCCACCGCCGGCACAGGGCTGTATGCCCCCATGCCCCCAGTGTTGGGCCCCTGGTCTCCCTCACCCACTGCTTTGTGATCTTGACTGGGCATCAGGGGCACACAGGTCTTACCGTCACAGAGAGCAAGGATGGAGACTTCTTGGCCTTCCATGAACTCTTCCACGACGACCCGCCGGCCGGCTTCTCCGACCCGCTTACCCGAAAGTGTGCCTCGCACCGCTTCCACAGCAGTCTCTACATCATCCGCCACCACGACCCCTTTGCCGGCCGCCAGGCCATCGGCCTTAATGACAATTGGCGTTCCCATCTCCTCAATGTAGGCCTTGGCATCTTGGTACTCAGTAAACACCTGGTAAGCTGCTGTAGGGATCCCGTATTTGCGCATCAGGTCTTTGGCAAAGGCTTTGCTGCTTTCGATCCGGGCTGCCGACTGGGTAGGGCCGACAATGGACAGGCCCCGGGCACGGAAGGCGTCCACGATACCTTCGGCCAAGTAGGCTTCTGCCCCCACAACAGTGAGATCAATGCCCCTATCGGCAGCAAATTCAGCCAAGGCATCTGGGCCCGGATTTTCCAACTTGGGTATCCGGGCTGCCTGAGCCATGCCGGCATTCCCTGGATAACACCACACAGCATCTACCTTTGAACTCTCAAGAAGCTTCAGGGTGATGGCATGTTCCCTGCCTCCACTACCTATAACTAGCACTTGCATACGACTCTTCGCCCCCGTATCTGCCACTGTTTGCTCAGTACCAGCGCCACAGCTTGAGGCAGGGCTTCATGCTCTTTGGCTAGAATCCGTTCTGCCAGTGACGCTTCCGTGTCGTAATCATATACCGGTACGGGCTTCTGGATAATGATCGGTCCCGAATCCAGTCCCTCATCGACAAAATGGACAGTACACCCGGTAATCCTGACTCCATATTCAAGGGCTTGCCGCTGGGCATTGAGCCCGGGGAAGGCCGGCAGAAGCGAGGGGTGAATGTTGATGATCCGCTGAGGGAAGGCCCTCACCAGTTCCATAGGAAGTATGCGCAAGAATCCAGCCAGAACCACCAATTCAACATCGGCTTCCTGCAGAACTCTCTGCATATTCTGGAAATACTCAACCCGCCGCTTTTCACCCAGCCAAGGAAGGACCTGTGTAGGAATGCCGGCTTGCCTGGCCCTGTCCAACCCTAAAGCACCAGGCCGGTCACTGATGACTGTGGCGATCTCTGCATCCAGTCTGCCATCGGCTATGGCATCAATCAAAGCTTGTAGATTAGACCCCCGTCCCGAAATCAAGACTGCCAAACGTCCCACTCGCCGCTCACTCCTTACGCAAAGACAACTTCCCCTTGGCCCGGCACCAGCTCACCGATGATATACGCATCAAAACCCCACTCGGCCAGCTTCTGCAAGGCAGCATGGGCCTGATCCCGCTTGACAGTAACAGTCATACCGATTCCCATATTGAAGGTGCTGTACATCTCTGTTTCATCGACCTCACCCAGCCTCTGCACGATGGTAAAAATCGGCTGTATTGGCCAGCTGCCCTTGCGGATTACCGCATCAAGATTATCAGGCATGGATCGGGGCAGGTTTTCCGGCATGCCGCCGCCGCTGATGTTGGCGATGCCGGTAATCTCAACGGCGTTGATCAGGCTGAGAATTGGCTTGACATAGACCAAGGTGGGCTCCAAGAGCTCTTCTCCTAAGGTGCGGCCCAGCTCATCGAAGTGGTCTGTGACCTTATGCCCATGATCCTGGAAGAAGATCTTCCTGACCAGAGAGAACCCGCTGCTCTGCAGGCCGCTGGAAGCCAGGCCGATGACCACATCTCCTGCCTCAGCCTGCTGCCCAGTTATGCACCGGGGTTTTTCCACAACACCTACGGTAAATCCGGCCAGGTCATACTCATCCTCAGGGTAAAACCCCGGCATCTCTGCAGTCTCGCCGCCCACCAGGGCACAGCCGGCTTGACGGCAGCCCTCTGCGATTCCGGCTACAATGCTCTCAATTTTCTCTGGGCGGTTCTTGCCCACCGCCAGATAGTCCAGGAAAAACAGCGGTTCTGCCCCTTGGCAGATGATGTCATTGACGCAGTAAGCCACAACATCAATGCCCACGGTATCGTGCTTGTCCATCATGAATGCAACCTTTAGCTTGGTACCTACACCGTCAGTACCGGCCACCAGGACAGGTTCCCTGTACTTGCCGGCATCCAGGGCAAAGAAGGAGCCAAAACTGCCGATGCCGCTCAATACTTCCGGGCGAAATGTGGATTCAACGTGTTTCTTGATCCGGCGCACCACTTCGTAACCTGCGTGAATATCTACACCCGCCGCCTTATAAGTGCTCTTTTCCATCCTCTTCCCTCCAATAGTTAGCTGGAGCAATGGGGTACTCACCTGTAAAACAAGCAAGACACAGCTGGTCCCGGGGAATGCCGATGGCTCTCACCAATCCGTCAATGGAGATGTAGTGCAGAGAATCAGCCCCGATCAAGTCCTTGAGTTCGTCGAGGGTGCGGCCGGAAGCCACCAGTTCACTTTGGGATGAAGGCTCATTGCCGTAAAAGCAGGGAAACCGATATGGAGGGGAAGCAACATACATGTGCACCTCCCGGGCCCCTGCATCCCGCAATAGAGTTATCAGTTTGCCAGATGTCGTCCCTCGCACGATGGAATCATCGACTACCGCCACCCGCTTCCCATGCAGGACATCCACCACGGGGTTCAGCTTAATGCGCACCGCCATCCGCCTAGCTGCCTGGGTAGGCCGCATGAAGGTGCGCCCCACATATCGATTCTTGATCACACCGATCTCAAAAGGTAGGCCTGCCGCCTCTGCAAACCCCAAGGCCGGAGCAACTCCTGAGTCAGGAGCTCCGATCACTACATCAGCATTGACCGGCGCTTCCTTGGCCAGCTCTCTGCCGATGGCTTTGCGGACAAGATAGGCATTTTTGCCGCCTATACAGCTGTCCGGGCGGGCAAAATACACGTGCTCAAAGGAACACAGGGCTTTCCTTGCCGCCCCCTGCTGCCTGTATGTGCGCCATCCCCCTTGGTCTAGGATCAGAAGCTCGCCGGGTTCAACTTCTCTGATGACCTCCCCGCCGAGGTTGGCAATAGCGCAAGACTCAGACGCAACCATATAGCCTTCATCCAGCCTGCCTAGGCTCAAGGGGCGGTTACCCCACGGATCCCGGGCAGCCAGCAGCATATCCTCACTAAGAACAACCAGTGCATAGGCACCCTCTATCAGTTCCAGTGTTTTGGCCACTGCTGCTGGGAGGCTTTCCTCACCGCTTTGGGCAATCAGGTTGAGAATCAACTCCGAGTCACTGTCTGTCTGCAGCACGGTACCTGCACTCAGCAGCTTCTCCTGCAGCTCACTGCCATTCAAGAGGCGTCCATTTTGGGCGGCAGCCAAGCTGCCGTAGGAGGAACGCACCAAGAAGGGCTGGGTATTGACAACATGCCTCTCTTCTTTTCCGGCTAAGCGCACATGGCCAATCCCTGCAAACCCCTCCAGCTCCGCAAGATTGTCCTCATCAAAAACATCCGGCACCAAGCCGACACCCTTGCAGAGCCGCATCCTCTCTCCGTCGAAGGTGACGATGCCGGCTCCTTCCTGTCCCCGGTGCTGCAAGGCATATAGGCCGAGGTAGCACAGATGGGCCACCTCCGCGCTTCGCTCCTTGCCCCAAATCCCCAAGACTCCGCAAGCCTCCCGGGGTCCGTCAGGGTGTCTTTCAAGCACTATCAACCTTCCATCTGACATGAAATAGCCCCCCGCCAAGCCGCTGCCAGCTCCTCTACCGGCAGATCGACCAGCACATCTTCAAAACCCTTCCCAGCTGGGACATCTGTTCTGATCTGCAGCCTTCCCTCCTGCACTTCTCCGATGACAGTCATCGGGGCATCAAACTCTGCCGCCAGCTGCTCCAGCCTATCTAGATGCTGAGGCGCCAAAGACATGATGATGCGGCTGTGGCTTTCTCCATAGAGCAGCTGGGCTGGTGTTAGCCCCTGGCGCTCCAAAGCTGCCTTTGCTCCCAAGCCGCCGATGATGCAGCATTCTGCCAAGGCTGCTGCCAAGCCGCCCTCACTGCAGTCGTGGGCAGAGCTAATGATTCCTGCCCTGATGGCAGCGAGGCACAGATCCTGAATCCGCTTTTCAAGGTCCAGATCAAGCTCAGGCGGACGCCCTGCCACAACATTGTGGATCATCTTAAGATACTCGCTGCCGCCTAACTCGCCCTTGTTTTCACCCAGCATTACAATCACATCTCCAGCCTGCTTGAAGCCTTGGGTACAGACATCCGCCCGGTTTTCGATGAGGCCTGCCACGCCAATCACAGGTGTTGGATAAATGGCTTTGCCTTTGCTCTCATTGTAGAAGGATACATTGCCGCCGATCACCGGTGTGTTAAGTGTCTTGCACGCCTCGGTGATGCCGTCAATTGCCTGGGAGAACTGCCAATAGACCTCCGGCTTCTCGGGATTGCCGAAGTTTAGGCCGTCGGTAACAGCCAGAGGCTTGGCCCCAGTGCAGACGAGGTTCCTGGCAGCTTCAGCCACGGCAGCAGCTGCACCGGAACGGGGATCGAGATAACAGAAGCGAGAGTTGCAGTCCACACTGAAGGCAACGGCCTTATCGCTCCCCTTAATTCCAATGACTCCTGCACCGGTAAGCCCCGGTGCCGCCAGGGTGCTGTCACCGATCTGATGATCAAATTGCCCAAAGACCCACTCCTTGCTGGCAATGTTAGGTGAACCCAGCAATCTCAGCAGAGCCTTGTTGTGATCATCTGGTTCAGCGATTGAACTAAGATCAAAGCTCTCGGTTTCATCCAAATAATCAGGGCGCTGAGAGGCAGGATGGTAGACTGGAGCATCAGCCAGAGCTTCGGCAGGTACCTCTGCCAAGACCTCTTCGCCATGCTTGAGGCGCAGGAAGCCGTCATCGGTCACTCTGCCGATGGCGGCCAACGGCACATTCCACTTGTCGAAGATGGCCTGGACTGCTGCCTCCTGACCAGCCTTAACCACAAATAGCATCCGCTCTTGGGTTTCAGAGAGCATGATCTCGTACGGCGTCATCTCAGCTTCCCCCACCGGGACTAAGCTGAGATCCAGTTCAATGCCGTGCCGGCCTCTGGCCGCCATCTCACAAGCGGAACTGGTCAAGCCGGCAGCCCCCATGTCTTGAATCCCTACCAGAATATCGGCCCTGATGGTCTCCAGACAAGCCTCCATCAACCGCTTGCCCATTTCCGGATATCCTTTGGGGATTGCCGCCTTTCTCTCGGCAGCCTCCTCGGTCAATTCTCCCGATGCGAAAGCGGCACCTTCGATGCCATCCCGGCCGGTGGGTGTTCCAGCCGCCATCACCAAATTGCCGACGCCACTGGCAATCCCCCTGGCAATGGGGTCACCTTTATCCAAGAAGCCGACAGCCATAGCATTGACCAGGCAGTTGTCGGTATAGCAGTCATCGTAGTAGACCTCTCCCCCGATCATGGGAAGCCCGAAAACGCTGCCGTAGTCGGCCATACCGGCCACCACTCCCGCTAGGAGCTCCCTCTGATGGGGATCAGTGAGGGGACCGAAGCGCAGGGAGTTCAATCCAGCTACAGGCCTGGCCCCCATGGTAAAGATGTCCCTGAGTATGCCGCCGACGCCGGTGGCGGCGCCTGCATAAGGCTCAACTGCTGAGGGGTGGTTGTGGCTTTCGACCTTCATCACTATTGCCTGTCCATCCTGAACATCGATAATCCCTGCATTCTCGCCGGGGCCCTGGAGTACCTGACTACCGGTGGTCGGCAGCTTCTTCAGCAGTGCCCGGGAATACTTGTATCCACAGTGTTCAGACCACATGACAGAGAACAACGCCAGTTCCAAGTCATTTGGTTCCCGTCCCAGTGTATCCTCAATCATCTTGTATTCCTCTGCAGTAAGCCCCGCATCTTCCCAGCGCTTGACCTTATCGGCTGTCATTGTTCTTGCCCCCTTCTCGGATGTTGCTGCTGTCTAGACTTACTCTCTCCTCCTTGAGAGCCGGACTTCCTCTTGAAAAAAATGGGTAGGTTGCACAAGTAATCGTGAAACCTACCCGCCCAGGCTTTTATCCTTCTACGGTGTAGCATTGCCCTTTTAGGTCAACGCCTGCACCACTCGGTCCAGACCCGTCAGCTGGCGGCGGAACCCTAGGTGCACTTTCATCTAAACATATGTAGTTTTGTCCCTAGTTGGCAGCCTATGTTGCTTTAGCGGACTACCGCTGCCCGCCCTCTAGATATGCCCTAAACCCTAGATCCTTCAGTGCTGCATTCTTCTCCAAAACCGCTTCTGCTTGGTTCTTTCTGTACATATCTAGCTTATCCTGCCACGTAGGATCAGTCAAGCTGAGTATTTGAACCGCCAGAATAGCGGCATTCCTTCCGGCATTGATCCCCACCGATGCCACCGGTATCCCGGGAGGCATCTGAACGATGGCGTAGAGGGCATCCACTCCCTGAAGCTGCCCGCTGGCGATTGGTACTCCAATTACCGGCAGATTAGTATAGGCGGCAACCACTCCCGGCAGATGGGCTGCCATACCCGCCGCCGCGATGATCACCTTCAGGCCCCTCTCCGCAGCAGTCTGGGCAAAACCTGCCGCTTCCCTTGGTGTCCGGTGGGCTGATAGAATCTGAACCTCAAAGGGTACTCCCCATGCCTCCAAGAGCTCCAGGCCTGGCGCTAAAACCGGCAGGTCACTGTCACTTCCCATAACAACACCAATCAACGGACTGGCCTTCATCTCTTCCCGGTTACCCATGTAGACTCCCTTTCTCCAGCATAGACTCAAGCTGCGGCAGTGCCTGCTCCATTGCCTCCCGGCCCAGCCGCACAAAATCATCGACTGCGTCGAAATCCGTCAGGCCTAAACCAGCCAGCTCCGGCGCAATCACTAGATCTGCCCTGCCCAGCTGCTCCTTGACATGGGCTCTCTGCAGAATGCTGATGGCCTGCTGCATCACATCAGCCGGGCGTTCCGGCCTTTCCCCGTCTAGGAAAGAGCCGTTGAGGCTGACCGCTAAGACTCTATCGACATCCATGGCGAGTACCGTGTCCACAGGGACATTTTCCGTCAGACCTCCATCGACCAGAAAGCGGCCCTGGCACTCCACCGGTGCATAGATTCCTGGCACTGTACAGCTTACCCTCACCGCCCAAGCCACATCGCCTTGGCGGAACACCACCGTCTCGCCCCGGACTAGGTCCGAAGCCACCACTGCCAGCGGGATCTCCAAGTCGGCAAAGCCTTTGCCATCCAGATACCGGTTAAGCCACTTCTCTATTCCAGACGAATGGAGCAAACCCGTCTTCAAGGACACGCCTCGAGCCAAGAACCACCAGTTGCTGGACTTGGCGATCTCTATGAGCTCAGGGGGCGTAAAGCCCGCAGCGATAAGAGCACCAACCACCGCTCCAGCACTGGTGCCGGCAATGGCCCCAATGGAGATCCCCCGCTCCCACAAAACTTGGAGAACGCCCAGGTGGGCAATCCCCCTGGCAGCCCCTCCCCCAAGAGCCAGCCCCACCCGGAGAGAGCTGCCCTCTTCGTCTTTCAGGCCAACGGCCTTCCGTAGGCCGCCGCTGCTCTTTCTTCCCGAATTTGCCTGTCCTTCAACCCTCAACTTCTGTACCAGCCAGACTCCACCCCTTTGCCTAATTGAGGAGCCGCTGTGATAGTGTTTCTGTACTGGACTCCCCTTGCTATATCCTATTATACCACTAATGACTGGAGTAGAGGGCCTACTATTGCGAAAGCCAGGGCTTGTGAACCCTGGCTTGATCTACGTCCAACCGGTTTTTCTATGAAGAACTGACTGCCCGCAGCTTGCCCACTGCCTTTCGCTCAAGTCGAGATACGTGCATTTGCGAAATTCCCAGCATCTCACCTACCATGCTTTGGGATAATCCTTCGACATAGCGCAGATAGAGAATCTGACGTTCCCGCTGCGGGAGATTGCTGATCAGGTTTCTGATCACCAGGCGGTTTTCTACGGCTTCGTAGTCGCCGTCTGTATGTCCCAGAAAATCTTCCAGCGCCATCTCGTCGCCGCTGCTTTCCTGCTGGAGGGAAGTAGACACACGGTTGGGGCCTGCCTCCCAGGCTTCTAGGAGCTTTTCCTCGTCTATGCCCAACCACTGACCAATTTCCTGCATCGTAGCAGCTCTGCCCAGCTTGCTGGACAGATACGCCCTGGCCTCCTCAATCTGGTAGTAGAGCCGCTTTGCGTCCCGGCCAACCTTTACACTCCAGGTGCTGTCCCTCAGATACCGCTTGATCTCCCCAATGATGGTAGGTGTAGCGTATGTGACAAACTGGACGTTCCGACCGCTGTCGAACCGCTGCAGGGCTTTAATCAGCCCGATTCCGCCTACCTGAACAAGATCTTCCCGCATCTGCCTATCCTGAGTGAACTTACCAGCCAGATACTCCACCAATTCCCAATGAGCCTCCACCAGGAGCTCCAATAACTCCGGGGACCGGTTTTTCTCGTACAATGCCAGATACTTGGTCACCAACTCTTTGTCTCGCCTATACGAGAGACTTCTGTAGGAGACTTCTTCCAGTGCCAGCATTCTATCCCTCCTTTTTGCCAGGTTCTTCCGATTAGCGACAACCCATCGGCTTGAGTCCGTGTTCCTGACTCTATTCAACAGAGATAGCAATGATTAATGTAACTTTTCAGTAACGATACCTTGTTAGTAATGACTACCTTTTATGTTACCTATTCCTGGTAAAGGAGAATAATCCTGCCGGCAAATGTAACATTTATATTAAATCATTCTTATTCTTACTTAGGATTCGTTAGCTGCCGAGATTGTTTCTTCAAAACAGCTCCCTCCAATGAATTCTCTCAGTATAGAAGTAGCCGGTACGTCAACTGGCTCCAGGGGCAAGAAGTAACTGAGGAACTTCAACAGCCGCTTAGCTTCACTGTAGGCCGGGTCCTCCCGCCCGATTGTCTGCAGCAGAGGCTCAGCATACTGTCTTAGAACTGCAAACTCGTATATAAGGGAGGAGTTGAACATGATATCGGCCTGCTCTTGAAAGGGAAATATGTTCTCCCTCTCCCCTTGGCGGACAGCTCTCCACAGACGGAGCGTGTCGAGGGCTGAGTGCCCCCGGAACTGATGGTCCCGGACAATCCGTCGCAACAGCCTGCCATCGGTGGTGGGAATCCGATTATGATCATCGATGTTTAGCTGTGTAAGAGCACTGATATATATCTTGAACTTATTGCCACTGGGGATTGACGCCGTCAACCGGTCGTTTAAGCCGTGGATACCCTCAATGATGATGGGCTGCCCCGGCTCCACCTGCAGGCGTTTGCCGGTGTAGACCCGCCGCCCAGTGGTGAAATCATAGGTGGGCATATCCACCTCTTCACCCTGGATCAGTGCGGCTAAATGGGTGTTAAACAGCTCCAAGTCGATGGCTTCAATGGACTCGAAGTCGTATTCTCCCCGTTCATTCCTCGGGGTCTGATCCCGGTCAAGGAAATAGTCGTCCAGGTGAACAGTCACCGGCCTTAAGCCGTTGACCCGCAGCTGGACCGAAAGCCGCTGGACAAAGGTGGTTTTCCCAGAAGATGAAGGCCCAGCGATCAGTATCACCCTCAACGCGTCATGGCGTTCCAGGATCATATCCGCCATCTGGGCGATCTTCTTTTCATGCAGGGCTTCGGCGATTCGGATCAGCTCACCGCTCCTGCCTTGGGCGATAATGTCATTCAGCGCCCCTACAGTCTCAACCTCTAGGATTTTAGCCCACTGCTCCGCCTCCCGGTGGACACTGGCCAGCTTGGGCTGCTCCCGATAGGGTGGAATCCGTTCAGGATTCTCAGGGTCAGGAATCTGCAGGATGAAACCCGGCAGGTAGTAATGCAGCTGGAAGTCCGAGACATATCCAGCACTGGGAACCATGTAGCCGTAGAAGTAGTCATGGAACCAGCCGCTGCGATACACATTGACTGTATCCGACCGCCTGTATTTCAGCAGGTTTACCTTATCTAGCTGACCGTCTCTTCTGAAAAGCTCCATGGCCTCTTCCTTGGGCAGGACAGACTTCTCAAAGGGTTCATCCTGGGCAGCGATCTCTTTCATCCTCGCCTCGATAGCCTCTATGTCCTGTTTCATCAGCCCCTTACGGCAGTGGATCTCTCCGTAAAGGCCATTGCTGAGGGAGTGTTCAATGATTACCCTGCATCCAGGCAAGACCTCCCTGGCAGCCCTGATCAGGAGAAACACAGCACTCCGCTGATAAATCCGGTAGCCATCCTTGACTTCCAGCCCAAAGAAGACAACATTACAGCTGTGAGCTATGGGATAGGTCAGTTCCCGCAGGTCATTGTCTACATACGCTGCCAGGATTCGGCGCCAGTTATCGGGCCAGCAGTCCCTGGCCAACTCCTGCAGAGTCGTTCCCGGCTTCACCTGCCGAACGCCTATACCCTCCACTTGCACCTGCAAAAAGGTAGTATTTGCCTCCATGGTAATACCTCCGTATAAGTTGAGACAGGTTCTACACCCTGGTCTTGGGCCGGCCCGCCGCCCGGGCGACAATCCTTCTTTCTAGGAAAAGAGAGGCATTCTCATCTCCTACCTCGGTTACTATGTCTTCTTGAGAAACCTCAACACTCACCGCTTCCGCTCCGGCAGCCAGCGCCCGCTCCTCCGCCAGTTCAGTGAGGTATGCCACTGCCCTGGCAGTAGCGGCCTCTAGTTCTTCAAAGGTATTGTTTTCTGCCAACCCTTGAATAATGTATTTCTCATCACCGGTGACAGTGACCGCACTAGATACCGTCACCGCGATATTGCCGGTGATAGCTCCCAGGGCATTGGCCACATCTGCGTGCTCCGGGATATACAGCTCAGTCTGCAAAGCCGCGGCCAGGGCTGGGAAATACGCTTTAACCGGCGCTCCCACTGCCACAATGGGGAGATTAACCTTGACGCTGCATTCCAGGGGCCTCGCTTCCCCATTAGCCCCTGCCAGTGAAGTCTGCAGGAGATGCTGACAGACAGCACAGTCTTCTATTACCGGAATCTCGGCGGCCCTTGTCCACAGTGCTCCTCTGGGCAGAGGTTTCTGTCCATTGGAGCGGGCCCTTCGGGGCAGAGTCTCTGTTAAGATGACATCCAATACCTTTTCCGCAAGCCGCTGCCGAACAGCCTCCAGTATTTCTTGACAGGCGGCTTCTACATCGATCTGCCAGCGGTCAGCAAAAGCCCTAACCGCCATCTTGGCAGCCTCACAATCCCAAAGCCCCAGCTGTCCCATGACATGGAGAATATCCGTAGGAGTCAGTCCCGCCCGGCGGACAAGGCCCAGGCCCTCGAGGACGTCCATGCGCATCAGAGACGGATAAGAATAGCCGACAGCCTCAGCCAGGCGCAGGCGGGAGGCGCCTCCCAAAGACTGGAGAGCCTGCCAAATTGCCTGTTCCCTGGAGCCCAGCTGCTTTAGCTTCGCCCCGTAACCCGCCTCAGAAGCCTCGCCTTCCGCCCCAGGCCCTTGAACGGGAAGGAAGAATTCCACCGGCGGCAGCAGGCTGGAGTCAACATGACTGTCACGAATCTCATCCCAAGCCGCCAGCTCCTCAGCAATGGCCGGGGAAAGCATGGCCGCGTAGCTCACCGGAACCACCCGCTGGGGCCCGATGGTCAGGGTACCGTCTTCAGCCAAGGAGATCTCGCTGTCGCCCCCGAGGCCTGTGGTATGCAGGTCCAACGTCCGAACCGTTGTCCGGTACTCGCCGATCCGGGCACCCTCAGACCGCAGCCGTGGCCGTCCGTCTTTCACCAGGCCAATATCGGTAGTCGTCCCACCCATATCCACAACCAGTGCATCCTTGCACCCTGTTAGGTGCAAAGCTCCGTATACACTGGCTACAGGACCGGACATCAAGGTCTCAATTGGCCGCCGCCTGGCCAGCTCTTTCCCCATCAAGGTGCCGTCACTGCGCTCCAGGAGTATGGGAGCATTGATGCCCCGGCTTTTTAGGACCTTCTCCACCGCTTCCATTAGGCCTAGCAATATGGGAATCAACCGGGCATTCCAAAACACCGTTGTGGCCCTTCTCATGGAGTCCATTTCAGTGCTGATCTCATGGCCCGCAATAGCGGGAATATCGTAATGCTGTTCAATAAACGCCTGCGCCCGCTGTTCGTGCTGGGGGTTCACCGCTCCCCCCATCTGAGAAATGGCGATGACTTCTACTTCGTTAACCATGGCCTCTACGGTGCGGCGCAATTCCCTTTCATTAAGGGGCGCCCTCTCCCGTCCCCGCATGTCGTGGCCGCCTGCAACAATCCAATAGGGGCTAACCCTAAGAAAACGTCTGACCAATTCTGGATCGTAGCCGATGAGCAAAATGCCGGCCCTGGCCCCTTTGCCTTCAACTAAGGCATTGGTTGCCAAGGTAGTAGACAATCCCACCAGGTCCACCCTTTCCGGCGTGTCAATCTGAATCTGATCCAGGGATGCTGCGATCCCCACAGTGTAATCGTCTCTTGTGGTCAGGGATTTGCCTTTCCCCAATACGAGATTTTGCTCAAAATCGTACAGTACAGTATCTGTATAGGTGCCTCCTGCATCGATACCTAGTCCCAATCGCATCTAGTTTCTACTCTCCTTACCCTATGGACTGATAAACTTTTCCTTTTCCGACCACGTTCTCCGCCGCTTGGCGGATCTCTGCAACTCTATCGGCATCTACTCTATATTGATCATCTAACCTCAAATACAGCTCCTTTGGCTGGGTAAAGCGAAGGAGCACCGGCACCTTGCCGGGGAACTGTCTAAGCAAGTCCCGCAGCTTGGTCAATGCCTCTTCCTTGAGGCCGTCAGCATCTATAATCAGCAGGGAGCCATTGTGTTTACGCCGGGGCCCTTGGCTGCCGCCTCGCCTGGATTCCAGGCTTTGCCCAGCCTTTCCAGGGCCTTTTTGCCCTTGGATAACCTGTTCTTGCCAATCATCTAGGGTATAGACCCCTGACGCTATCACTTTGGCCTGAAACTCCCGTTCAAGCCCATCATCATCTCCCTCAGCCTCAGCCAAGGCGTCTACTTCCTCTACCGAAGAATCGTTGCGGCCTTCGACCACCAAGATAGACTCACCGGTCAAGCAGCCCCGGCACCGCTCAAAAACCCTAGGAAAAACGATGACTTCCACAGGGCCTGCTTGATCCTCTAAAGTCACAAAAGCCATTTCTTCATTGCGGCGGGTGAGGATCCTGCGGGATTCCACCATCACGCCGGCGATGGTCACCGGTTCATTCTGTGAACGCTTCTCCAGGTCACGACTGATGGTTACCCCCCACTCCTGCAGCTTTTCCTTATACTGGTCCAGGGGATGGCCGGAAAGATAGACTCCGATCAAATCCCTTTCGTACTGCAGGCGCCTGTGCTCATCGTATTCGGCTATCTCGGGGCCTGTTTCCCAAGAAAAAGCTTGGACATCAACACTGGCCACATCAAAGAGGGTGGCCTGCCCACTGTACTGACTGCGGCTGTACCCAACCGCCGCCTGGATGACTTGATCGAGAATTGCCTCCAGCTTGGCCCGGGATTCACCAAAGCAGTCAAGGGCTCCCACTCGAATTAGGCTGACCAGTGCTTCCCTATTCAGCCGGGTGCGTACACACAAGTCCAGCAGTGACTTGTAAGGGCCGGAAGCACGGTGCTCAACCACAGTGTGGGCTGCACTCTCGCCTACGTTCTTGATGGCGGCCAGTCCAAAGCTGATGGTACCATCGGCATAGGGAACAAAGGTGACCTGACTCCTATTAATATCCGGCCTTTCCACCTTGATCCCCATATCGCTGCATTCTGACAGGTATTCCCCCAGCTTTCGATTCTTGTCTTTACCCATAACGCTGGTCAGGAGGGCTGCCATGAACTCGGTTGGATAGTGCTGTTTCAAGTACGCCGTTTGATAGGCGATGAAAGCATAGGCGCAGGCATGGCTCTTGTTAAACCCGTATCCTGCGAACTTCTCAATATCGCTGTAGATCTGTCCGGCCAACTCCTGTGAGTAGCCCTTGGCCGCGGCTCCCTCTATGAATTTCTGCCGCTCGGCATCGATGATCTCCTGCTTTTTCTTGCCAATGGCCCGCCGCAGCAGGTCCGCCTCACCGAGGGAGAATCCGGCAAAGTGATGGGCAACAGCCATCACCTGCTCCTGATAAGCCATGATCCCATAGGTCTCTTTCAGTAAATCCTCCAAATCAGGGTGGGGCCAGCTCACCGCTTCCTGTCCGGTTCTTCGCCGGATCACTGTCGGAATATACTGCATTGGCCCCGGCCGGTACATGGCATTGAGCAATGTCAGGTGTTCTAAGCTCTCAGGCTGAAAATCCTGAAGCAGCCTGCGCATACCCTCTGATTCGAATTGGAAGATGCCCCCTGTCAGGCCTGTGTGAAAGATGCTGGCATATGTGGCCTCATCATCTAGAGGGATGGTATCCATATCCAGCTCAATGCCGTGGATTGCTTTGACCCAGTCTACTGCAGCCTGGATTACAGAGAGATTCCGCAGTGCCAAAAAGTCCACCTTAAGGAACTTCATTTCCTCTAAAACACCCATTGGATACTGGGTAACTAAGGGTGTCACCACTTTGTCGCTGTCCGGCCGCTCTAGGGGCATGTCCAGTTCCAGAGGCCTCGGTGCAATCACTACTCCTGCAGCGTGGGTTGATGCGTGGCGGGGGAAGCCTTCAATGTACCTGGCGGTATCTAGAACCCTTCTTGCCTCCTCATCCTGCTCATAGGCAGCCTTCAGGTCCGCAGCTGTATCCAGGGCGCTCTCCAAGGACTCGCCGAAGGGAATAGCTTTAGCAAGGGCATCAGCTTTGCGCAGGGGCACCCCCAGTACTCTGGCTACGTCCCGCACCGCCGCCCTAGCTTTAAGAGTCCCGAAAGTGATGATCTGGGCTGTCCGATCGGCACCGTACTTATCGACAACATATTCGATCACCTCATTGCGGCGGTGATAGCAAAAATCCATGTCGACATCGGGCAGGGTGATTCTAGCAGGATTGAGAAACCGCTCAAACAGCAGGCCGTACCGCAGGGGGTCGATGTTGGTTATATAAAGGCAGTAAGCCACCAGGGAGCCTGCAGCACTGCCCCGCCCCGGGCCCACAGGAATCCCCTGCTCCCGGGCAAAGCGGACAAAGTCCCACACGATTAAGAAGTAATCCGAATAACCCATCTCACTGATGGTCTTCAGCTCATAGTCCAGCCGGTCCCTAACCCTTTGGCTGATTTCACCAAAGCGGCGGGCAGCTCCCTGATATGCCAATGTCCGCAGGTACTCATCTGCACTGTCAAAACCTGGCGGCAGTTCAAAGCGGGGCAGGTGGACTGTGTCAAAATCCAGCTGCACTTGGCAGCGCTCCATGATTTCAACAGTGCGGGCCAAGGCCTGCCTGTGATCGGGAAAGGCTTCCAGCATCTCTTGGGGGCTCTTGAGATATGCCTGCGTGCCGTCAAACTGCAGGCGGTCCTCGTCATCCAGCTGCTTGCCAGTCTGAATACAGACAACTACATCGTGGAGAAAGGCATGTCCCGGCTCCACATAGTGATAATCATTAGTGACAATGAGCGGTATTCCGGTGTCGCCGCTGAGCCGCATTAACCCCCGGTTGACCTGTCGCTGCTCCTCAAGTCCGTGGTCCTGCAGTTCCAAGAAGAAGTTGTCCTTCCCCAAGACTTCCCAGTAATAAAGGGCTGCATCCCGGGCGTCATAATACCGTTCTCCCAAGAGCAGGCGGCTGGTTTCCGAAGCCAGGCAGGAAGAGCTGCCGGCAATGTGGCCCTGCCCGCATTCTTCAATCAGCTCTGCCAAGAGCTGCTTGTCAATCCTGGGCTTATAGTACATCTCGGAACGGGACACCAGCCGGTAAAGCATAGAAAGGCCAACGTTGTCCAGAGCCCACAGTACCAGATGCCAGTTGGCATCATCGCCTCGGCTTTTTTCCTTATCAAAGCGGGTTCTTGGTGCAACGTAGACCTCAACACCAGGGATAAAGCGAAAGTCTTTGCCTGTTTCCTGGGAGACCTTCTGGGCCAGCAGATAGCATTCTGCCGTTCCATACATTACGCCATGGTCTGTAACAGCAATCCCCGGCATGCCGAGGGCAGCGGCCCGCTGAAAAAGCTGCTTTGGCGGTGCCGCCCCGTCCAATAGTGACCAGTACGTGTGACCATGCAGATGAACAAACACCGACAATCACCTACTCCGATAGAACCAGCGTGTAAGCACTCTCCCTTGTCCACGGATCGGACCGGTGGTGATCAAAGATTACCCAGCCGCCGCTGTCTCCAATCATTTCACCAATGATAACCGAGTTTCCGATGAACCTAGCCGGCAGGCTGCCATCCCTCAAGAACCCTACGAACTCAGTGGAAAACCCAGCAACCCGCACATTCTGAGCCAGTTCCCGCCGGGGCAGCTCTGCGGTGGCTGGATTGAGGCCTGCCAAGACATCGGGGTTGTTCAGCAAGCGCTGCCAGATGTGCTTATAATCTTTGCCAAGCTTGCCCGGCATCCAGGGAAGCAGCGGACGATGCCGCTCTGTCCGCAGGTAATCAAACTTCAAGGTTTCCGCCGCCAGGGGCAGAATATCAGGATGGTGCTCCCGCAAGAACTGATAGAGTATGTTGTAAAGAGCCTGCTGGCTGTGGGAAAGCCGGTGCAAGCCCCGCCTGCGAAAATACCGGGCCAGGTTTTCAAAGAAGACAAAGGGCGATGCATACACTCTGCCGCTCAACAGGTGCATGGTTGTGCCAAAGCGGTGGCTGTTATGGTACAGCTCCAACACATTTTCCACCTCTTTGAGGCGCACCAACTCAAGGGCGGTCATGGAAGCCGTGGAGATGATCTCGTAGGGCGGGCAGGGGTCAAAAACCAGTCCCAGTTCTTCACTCCCATTGCGCAAGCCCGAGCCTTTCAGCAGTTTCAGGAATCCCAATTGAATCCGGTGGCCGCCTAAGCTGTACACATCATCAAAGGAGCGGCTGAAACTGGCATATGTCTCTTCAGGCAGGCCCGCGATGAGATCTAAGTGCAGATGGATATTGCCTTTTTCAGCCAAGGCCCTGATGTTCCTAGCCAGCTGCTCCCATTTGCTTTTCCGGGATATGGCTTCCAGCACCGCCGGAGTAGTTGATTGGATGCCGATTTCGAACTGAAGCAGGCCTGAAGGCACCGCTGCCAAGTACTCTATCAGTTCTTCAGTGAGGATATCTGCACTGATCTCAAAATGGAATATCGTCGGTGGTCTGCTGCTATCGAAAGCACCCCTGCGGCGGCTTTCATCAACCAGCAGCCTAAAAACCTTCAGAGCCCATTTGGGATTGGCGTTAAAGGTCCTGTCGATCAATTTGACCTGAGGAACACCGGCATCCATCAATCTGATGAACTCGCCCCTTACCCTCTCCCACGGGAAATAACGCACTCCCGGGGTGTTGGCTGAAAGGCAATACTGGCAGTTGAAGGGGCAGCCCCGGGAGGTCTCCAGGTAGACCAACTTGTTCCGATACCTCTCCCCGATGCCCTCGGGGTAAGGAGAAGGAAGTTCCCCAAGGTCCACAGGCTCCCCGGAGATGATCCGCTGCCGGGGCCTTCCCTGCCCATTGCCGCAGCCTTCATGCCTGGACAGAAGCTGCATCAAAAGCCCAGCAAAGACCTTTTCCCCTTCCCCAGTAATGCAGTAATCAATTTCCGGATGCGCATCCATCAGAGCCCGGGCCTCATAGGAGACTTCAGGGCCTCCCACGATCACAATCATTTCCGGCTTAGCCAGCTTCAACCTTGAGATCACGTGGAGGGTCTCATTGATATTCCAAATATAGCACGAGAAACCTATGATATCGATTCCCAGGGAGAGAATCTCTCCCACTATAAACTCAACCGGTTCGTTGATGTGAAACTCCAAAATGTGAAAGGCGGCAGGGATCTGCCGAGCCTCACAATATGATCGCAGATAGTCTATGGCTAAGTTTGAATGGATGTATTTGGCATTTAGACTTGCCAGAGCTACAGGGGTTCTTTGCTGCTGACTCCGATCCACAGTATCATCCTATCCTTTTTTCTCAGACCTCTGCAGGCGGGTTTCGATCTGAGGACGGTTAATGACTTTACTGTACGGCGGCACACTCTCTATCAGCCACACATTACCGCCGATGACTGAGCCCCGGCCAACCACAGTATCTCCACCGAGGATTGTCGCACCAGCGTAGATAGTCACATCATCCTCGATGGTGGGGTGCCGGCGTGTACCTCTGATGAGCTCTCCCTTCTCATCCTTGGGAAAGCTCAGGGCTCCCAGTGTCACCCCCTGGTAGAGCTTTACGTTATTGCCTATGATGCAAGTCTCTCCGATAACCACCCCGGTGCCGTGATCGATGAAGAAGCTCTCCCCGATCTCCGCCCCAGGGTGAATATCTATGCCAGTACAGCTGTGGGCGTGTTCGCTCATGATCCGGGCAATCAAGACCAACCCCATTTTGTAGAACTCATGGGCTAAGCGGTGAACTGTGACAGCATAGATACCCGGATATGACAATATGATCTCTGACATACCGGTAGCGGCCGGGTCACCGTCATAGGCAGCCTGCACATCCTTTATCAGTTTAGCCTGGATTGCAGGCAGGCGCTGAAGGAACTCCATCGACAACTGACAGCTTTCCTCCATCACTGGACAGGCAGAGTCTTGTGTTTCACAGATATGTGAACAGCTGCTGTGCAACGTCCTGTGAATCTGACCGGCTAGCCGCCAGTAGATCACGCCCAGATGCTCCAACTTGCAGGCAACATCATAGCCGTTGCGGGAGGGTTTGAAGTAGCCGGGAAAGAGGATGCTCCGCAGATCCTGCAGCAGGTCCAAAATACCTTCCCTGTTGGGCACCGACCTAGAATCCGGCTCATCTGCATAGCCCAATGAACCGGCGATTCCAGTCAACTGCTTGAACACCGAGCTGAACCTATTTTGCTCTAAACCATCTCGTATCACTATACTCCACTCCCCTAGGGCAGCTTCCGTTGTATTATCCTTCCCATATATCATACTCTAGGATCTCTTGCCAGGCTATACCTTGGAGCTTTTTGCCGGTTTGCTGCTGAAAAACAGCTTCACGGAGGCGGGTAAGGGAGGAGAAAAGATGGATAGATACACCTAAGGAGGCAGTATGAACTACTGCCCCCTCAGGATAGAGTACTGCCTATCAATCCATGGCATAGACCATTTCCACAACTGCCCGGACTTCCAGCTTGCCCGGCGAGATGGGAGTATAACTGCCGGCATCTCCTGCAGCCGCCAGTGTCATCATCCGCATCTCCTTGTTGGCATAGTACGGCTCAAACTGAGCGTAAGGATCCCGGATGGTCATGACGGGACCAAGCTTGACACCCGCGGCACCAGCCAGAAGCTCAGCTTTCTTGCGGGCGTTTTCCACTGCCAGGACCATGGCTTCATTGAGCCAAGGCTCCTCATCGGCCAGGGTAAAGCTGACCGAGTTGACATTGGTAGCTCCTGCCTTGATGGAGCCATCGATGACTTCTCCAACCTTAGACAGATCATCCAAGGTTACAGAGACAGTGTTGCTGACCCGGTACCCTCTGAGCTGATTGCCTTTGTTCTGATCATAGTGGTAGATGGGATACACGTTGAAATAGCTGGTCTCAATGGCGTCATCTTTGATACCCATTTCAGCTAGGGCAGCCAAAATGCTGCGCATGGTCTCGGCATTTTCCACTTGGGCTTCCTCAGCGGAGGGAGCTTCAGTTGTTACACCCAAGCTGACATAGGCCATGTCAGGATCCACCTGCACAGTCCCCTCGCCCTGAACATAAATCTGCCGCTTCTCCTGGGCAAAGCCAACCTGGGCAAAGGCCAAGAACAGCAGGGTTAGAGTGGAAATCAATATTAGTAGATTCTTCAAAGCCGTTTCCCCCTTCGTCGATGGGATGCTGGTACCGCCGTATGCTGGCCCAGCGGTTTACTAACCAGTTCCACATGGGCACTCTTCATCCCTGCCGAGCCAGCCAGGCACTATCAGCCAGGCCGACAAGTTTATTCCCACGGTTCCTCCAACACCCCTGCCAAGAGGTCTACACAGGCTGTCACATCTCCCAAGTCCACCATTTCTCCGGGAGTGTGGATATAGCGGCAGGGAACCGACACTGCACCGGTCGGCACGCCGCTGCGGATAAGGTGGATAGAGCCTGCATCGGTGCCTCCCCGCTCCAGTACCTCCATCTGGTACGGTATCCCTTTGGCCTTGGCAGTACTAACCAGCAGATCCTTGACCATGGGATGAGCGATCACTGAAGCATCTTTGACTTTGACAGCGGCGCCCTTGCCCAGGCTCACCGCCATGCGGTGGGCTTCCGGCGTATCACCGGTCAGAGTGACATCAACTGCTATGCCGTAATCGGGATCGATAGAATAGGCGGCTGTCCTGGCTCCCCTGAGGCCCACTTCCTCTTGGGTTGTAAAGACAAAGTAGACTTCGTGGGGGGAGTTGTTCAACCGCCGGGCGGTTTCGATGAGCACTGCACAGCCGACCCGGTCATCCATTGCCTTCCCGATCACCCGCTGTCCCTGGATGATGCATTCTTTGTGGATCACTGCTGAATCACCGATATTCACCTTGGCAATGGCTTCCTCCCGGGAGCCGGCTCCGATGTCGATATACATCTTATTGAGTTTCAGGTCTTTGATATCATCTAGCTTCTCAAATCCGAATACTCCAATAGTACCGTCGGCAAATTCTGCCCTTTGGCCGATCAGAGTAAATGGAGATATCCCGCCGATGTTGGAAAAACGCAAAAAGCCCTGTTCATCGATATCTGTGATCATTACACCAATCTCATCCATATGGGCAGCCAGCATGATCTTTTTCCCATTGGCTGAGCCCCGCTTAACTGCCACAACACTGCCCATGGTGTCTGTGTACACCTCATCAGCCAGGGGGCTCATGACATCCCGTATATATGCCGCTACTGCTTCCTCTCTGCCTGCAGGGCCGTAGAGTTCCGATAGGCTCTTAATCATCTCTTGCATAATCAGCACTCCCTCCGTAGAAATCCTTTGACAAGACGAACAGTCTTTTCAATGTCACCAAGGCTTGCCACAGATGCCGGTGAATGGATATAACGGCACGGTACAGAGACGCCAGCCACTGGAATGCCGCCCTTGGTCAGATGAATCTTACCGGCATCAGTGCCGCCGGTGGTGGCCCGCCGATACTGGATGGGTATGTTCTCTTCCAGGGCCACTTGACGCAGCTTCTCAACTAGAGGCCTGGCCGGAATTGATGTGCGGTCCATAATTGTCAGGGCCGGCCCTTTGCCCACAGAGGTGGCATGGCCGTGCTCCGGCACACCGGGAACATCGGAGGCAGTCGTGCCTTCAATCACCAAGGCTAGGTCCGGATCTGCCGAATATGCGGCTGGGCCGGCTCCCCGCAGGCCAACTTCCTCCTGGACAGTGAAAGCGCAGACCAAGCTGCAGTCATAATCCTCCTTGAGCAGCTCCAGGAGCACACTGCACCCTACCCGATCGTCAAAGGCTTTGCCCATGACGATGTCATCGGACAACTGCTTGAAGGATGTAGCGAAGATTACTGCTGTCCCTAAAGGCGCCAGCTTTTCAGCTTCTGCCTTATCCTTGGCTCCGATGTCAATATAGAGCTCCTGCCACTGGAGGGGAGTATTACGTTCATTTCTCTTCTGCAGGTGGATAGGTTTGGAGCCGATCACTCCGGGAACCCTATCCGGACCCACCAACACTTGCTTGGCAACCAGCACCCGGCGGTCTATCCCGCCCACGGGCTTGAAGCGCAGGAGGCCGGAATCCTCCACGCCTACCACCATCAATCCGACTTCGTCCATGTGAGCTGCTGCCATGACGGTGGTGCCGCCCTTTCTCCCCGGCTTGTACGCAAGTACGTTGCCCAGAGCATCGGTCTTATATGATACCCCAAGCTTTTCAAGCTCAGCTTTGATCAGGTTTCTGACTTCATCTTCCTGGCCGGAAACGCCTGCCGCTTCACTGAGTCTCGCTAAAAGCATTGCAATCCCTCCACAAACTCGGAATCAACGGAACAGATAAATAGAGCTAACAGCCGGGCGGCTGCTTCCAGATCCGACCAGTCCAAGGTCTCTACCGCTGTATGCATATAGCGAAGCGGCAAGGAAATCAAAGCCGTTGGGATTCCGTGCTGAGTTATCTGTATAGCATAAGCATCCGTGCCGGCTGGCGAAGTAGAAGGCTCGACATTATATGGTACCGACCATTCCTTAGCCAACTCAGTCAGACGCTGATAAAGCTTGGGATGAACCTGAGGGCCGTAGGCAATCCCCGGCCCCTTGCCCAACGGCAAGGTATCATAGGCAGGCACTCCGGGTATGTCCCCATGGCCTACATCGATGGCGATGCCGATATCCGGCACGATCCCATAAGTACTGACAACAGCTCCCCGCAGCCCTACCTCTTCCTGCACCGTCGCCACAGCGTAGACGTCTGCACTGTGGGACAGCTTGCTCAGAATCTCTAAGCAGAGTTGCATCACCACCACCCCGGCACGGTCATCGAGGGCTTTTCCAGCGTGGCGCTGATTTTGCAGTTCTACCGGCTGCTGCGCTATGGTAGCCATGTCACCAATCTCTACAAGCTGCTTCACCGTCTCATCATCGAGGCCCACATCGATAAACAGGTCATTCATCTTCACGGTCTTGTCCTGTTCGTCGGGCTCTTGGATATGGGGAGGCTTAGCACCGATAACTCCCACCAAATCCTTGCGTCCGTGGACGATGACCTCTTGAGCCAAGAGCACCCGGTCATCGATGCCGCCGATATTGGCAAACCTCAGAAACCCCCCGGGTTCATAGCCTGTAATCACCAATCCGATTTCATCCATGTGGGCAGCCAGCATGATCTTGCTTCTCGGCTCCGAACCAGTCCCCCGCCGCAGCATCACCAGGTTGCCCAAGCTGTCTTCTTTGATTTCATCGGCCAGCGGCGCAAAGCTCTGGCTCAGCAAGGGGACCAGATCCGACTCATAGCCGGAAACGCCCTTCCCTCCAGACAGCGCCCGCAATAGGTCCTTTCCTGTCATTGACTCCTTCCTCCCTATCCACGCTATAGAAACAGGCAGCATTCAGGTCTTAGTATCTCGTCCAGCCTATTAACAATTGTACATAGACAGCATCTATTCCTTTCCTATTACGGCGATTCTTTCCAATGCTCACAAAGACAATACCCAACCAAGCGAGAGGTTTAAGGCAGGCTGAGGACTCTCCATATGGCGCCAAGCCGCCGAAACCTCAATTGACCTGTGAGAAGCCTTATAGTAGGATAGTAGAGGATTTCCCCCCAGCAAGAGACCACATCCGAGCCACACTGCAGATGAAAGAGTGATAAGATGTCGAAGCACAATTCCAATCCAGGGCCTGACATATGGGTGCTCTGCGATTTTGACGGTACTGCCTCTGTGAAGGATGTGCAGAACATGCTCCTTGACCATTTCCTCGGCAAGAGCTGGCGGCTTCAAGTAGAGGCCGTCTTGGCCCGGGGAGAAAAAAGCACCACCTACATGCCCATGCTGTACAAAGATTGGCTGGCCTCTAAAGAAGAGATGATTCAGGTGATCGATGAGAATGCCGCCCTTGACCCTTGTTTCCCAAGGTTCGTGGAATACTGCCGAGAGCAGGGGTACCATCTGGAAATTGTCAGCGACGGCCTGGATATCTACATAGAGCATCTGCTGGCAAAGCACAAGCTGGATGACATTCCCTTCACATCGAACCGCCTGGTATTTGAGGATGGGAAGTGCCGGATCGACTCCCCATTCCAGAGTGAGTCTTGCGGGCTGTGCGGCAACTGCAAAAAACAACGGGTCCTTGCCGCAAGAGAAGCTCAGGCCCACTGTCTGGTATACATCGGTGACGGCATCTCCGATGAGTGCCCAGCCGGTCTTAGCGATATTACCTTTGCCAAAGGCGGTCTATTGGCCTACTGCCGCGAGCACAACCTTGAGGCAGTTCAATTTCGGGATTTCTCAGATTTGCTGGCAGCCTTTCCCGAAACCTTGGACAGCTGGCTGCTGTCAACAGACTGGCTGCGGGGCTGAAACAGCTAGGGGCCGGCTGCTCCGCCGCAGTCCGACCCCTCATCTTGCATAATCTCCAGCCGATGCTCACTGCCCCTCAGGTCAGCCTCTTTCCTTGGCAATCTTCTCTTGATACCCGCTCTTGCGGTAAGCTTCCAGGGGATCTACCGGGACTCCCATCTCCTCCCTGACACTAACCAGCAGCGGAGTGACATCCCGATCATAAGCAGCCCTCAGGATCATCTCTGCACCAACGATATCTCCAGTCCGCTGGGCTTCCCGCAAGGCATCCCGATCCACCAGAAGGGCCTTTGCATATGCCATCTGAATCTCATCAACCGATTGGATCATCGCGGCGACCTTTGGCTTCACATTGTGGCTTTGGTCGATCATGTAAGCCACATCCAGATCATCACCAACATCCTCTTCACCTTTGACCAGCTCGTGATAGATCAAAAACAGCTCATAGGGATTAACGGAACCGGTGGTCAGGTCATCATCCGCGTATTTCTTAGAGTTGAAATGGAAGCCTCCCAGTTTGCCTTCATCGATGAGAATGGCTACAATGTGCTCGATATTGGTACCCAGGGGATGATGACCCAAGTCCACCAAGGTCTGTGCCTTGGGACCCAGCTTCTTGGCCATCAAGGTGGCCATTCCCCAATCCGGCAAATCGGTGTGATAGAAGGCAGGCTCAAAGAATTTGTACTCAATCAGAATGCGCTGGTCATCAGCCAATGCATCGCAGACGACCTTCAGGGATTCTTCCAGCCTGTGCTTCCTCTCCCGGAAGTCGTCTTGGCCTGGGTAGTTGGTTCCATCTGCCAGCCACAGGCTTAAGACCTTGGAACCGGTGATGTTCATTATCTCAACACACTCTAATATATGGTCAACAGCCTTCTTCCGCACAGCGGGATCTGGGTGGCATACACTGCCTAGTTTATACTCCGGCTCTTGAAATAGGTTGGGATTGATGGCTCCAATGGTTAAGCCCAGCCCCTGGGCGTACTCCACCACCCTCTTGTAGTCATCTACTTTGTCCCAAGGGATGTGCAGGGCTACCTTTGGGGTGATCCCCGTCATCTTGTGCACCATCGCCGCATCTTCTAGCTTCTCAAACACAGTCCGGGCAGCCCCCGGCTGATGGAACACCTGGAAGCGGGTGCCGCTGTCGGCATATCCCCAAGATGGCGTCTCAATCTCCTGTTCCAACAGCTTTCTCCTGGCCCTTTCCAGGTCCACTCCATCGGGAAGACTATTTTTGAAGCGGTCATAGCACTTGTCCACCGGGCTGACTCTCCTTTCACTGGATAAATCTTAGACACGCGTAGAAAGCTTACCCAATATTTCCCGATGAAGGGAGTCCTTTCCTGCCATCAATCAGACTGCATTTCTGTTCCACCAGTATCTGGCCGGCTCTGGATTCACACTCTTGGCGATTTGGGTCACTGCTCCCATCATCTGCTTGAACTGCTCCGGAGTAAGGGACTGGGAACCATCGGAAAGGGCTCGCTGGGGATTGGGATGGACCTCTACCAGTAAGCCCTGGGCCCCGGCAGCTACAGCAGCACACCCGGCAGGCACCACCAGATCGCTTCTACCGGTGGCATGGCTCGGATCAGCCACCACTGGCAGGTGACTGAGCTGCCTGACCAGCGCGATGGCACCCACATCTAGGGTGTTGCGGGTGGCTGTTTCAAAGGTCCGGATTCCCCGCTCACATAGAATGACCTGGTAGTTGCCTTCCGCCATGACATACTCGGCAGCCATCAACCACTCCTCGACTGTTGCTGACAGGCCCCGCTTCAACAGGACTGGCTTGCGAGTCTGGCCAACCTGCCGCAGGAGAGCGAAGTTCTGCATGTTCCTCGCTCCGACCTGGAGTATATCCACATACTGAGAGACCAGCTCTACATCTGATGGGTTGACAACTTCAGAGACAGTCGGCATGCCGGCAGCCCGCCCTGCCTCAACCAGGTACTGCAGGCCCTTCTCACCTAAGCCCTGGAAGCTGTAAGGCGAGGTCCTGGGCTTGAAGGCTCCGCCCCGCAGGATGGAAGCTCCGGCTTCTTTCACCGCATGGGCTGTGTCCAGAATCTGCTCCCAACTCTCCACAGCACATGGCCCTGCCATGTACACTGGCTCACTACCGCCGATGACTGCACTTCCCACTTCGATCATCGTGTCCTCTGCCTTCGCATCACGGCTGGCCAGTTTGTAGGGCGCCATAATGGGCACCGCCTTCTCTACCCCGGGCAGGCCCTCAAAGACCTGGGGTTCCAGGCCCTGTTTGTCTCCTACAAGGCCGATGACGGTTCTCGCCACCCCTACAATCACATGGGGCTCCAGGCCGCAGCGTCTGATTCTGTCGATGATATCCTGCAAATGCTTCTCAGTTGCTTCTTTTTGCAAGACTATGATCATATCTTATTCCTCCTCGTTCTCCAACAAGAAAACCCCTCATCCCAAGGGACGAGGGGCTGCTCGCGGTACCACCCTATTTGCGCAGTGCCAAACACTGCACCTCTCTGCCCGGACGCCTTTATCCTCAGGAGCAAATACCTGCCTCCATAGGACAGTCGAGGTCCGCTTCCTTGTAACGGTGGAAGTCTCCGTTGCTGTCTACTCAAAGTTCAACAGCACAGTTCCAGGGAGAACTTCATCTCTGCCGCCCGTGCCGGCTCGCACCTAACCCGGCTCTCTGTACCGTGCTCTGCAGGACTACTTTTCCCTTTCATCACTTTCTGCTCAGCATTTCAAGTATGTTATGCATTATTCTACAGTGACAACACACGAAAGTCAATAGCGATTATTGTCGCCCGATCAAGTCTTCTCGGCGCTTGATAGGTTCTGTCGTATCAGTGTGCCCCAAAACTGCTTCTTCGATTTTCCCCTCCACGAGAAACTGCACTGCCTCAATGCCCGGCAGTTCTGTCAGCGAATTGACCACAGAAAACAGGGTAAAGGTATCTCCGGTAGAACCGCCCCAGTGCTCTGTCTGAAACTCCCGGGAGAAGTCTACGTAAGCCACGCCTTCCTCTACCCAGACTCTACGCAAGCGGGCATTCTGCGGCATAGTCCTGACAAGCCCTTGGCCTTCCGGCCCCCGGATCAGCTCACCGATTACAACTGCAGCCAAGTCGGCTTCAGAGTCTTTTACTATCCGCTGCTCTGCATGAAGATACATGGCTCGTTCATCACCGAAATAGACAGTAATGGAAGCCGGCTGCTCAAGCTGCTGAGGTGAAATAGGGCTCTGCTGTTCGGGCACCTGCATCGAAGCACTTCTTTCCCGGGCATGCTCCCCTGGGGGAACTGCCACCTTGCCGAAGAGCCACCCGGCGACGATACCTGCACCGATCCCTATTAAGAAGAAGATAAGAAAAACTCTCGCTGCTTTCTTTTCCATATTCCGGCAGCCTCCCTGCTTAGAGGCCTGCTCCCCTCCCAGATGCCTTCCAGGCGGCTTGGAATCTTTCCTATTAGTATACTAGCAGCAAACAGCTGGCAGAACCTCTGATTGAGGGGGCACCGCTATCCGGAAAGCTGCTTTCCCAGCCGGCTTAGCTTAGTCAACCGCTGCAGCAGCATCCCTTACGCTCTCGGCAAGAAGGTGCACCGGGTACATAAGGGAAATAGATGGGAGCCTGGCGGCGGGATGATTCATACATTGCCAGAACCATATCCACAGCGGTCTTGCCTTCCTGGCCATCGATGGTGGGCTTCCGGCCTTCGAGAATTGCCCGGTAATGATCCTGGATCTGCCGCTTATGACTGAAGCCCCAGTAACGCAAACCCGAGGTCTCATCAGCTTGCTGTTCCACAGTCATTGTCTTATTGCCGACAGTGATGATGGCTCTATCGCCGATAATATGCGCGATGCCCTTTTCTCCGTGAAGCTCCAAGAAAATGGGAGCATCGTACGAGTAGTTGCAGTTGGCATAGACGCAGCCTATTGCCCCATTCTTAAATACAATGTGGGCTTCGGCAACATCGTCTACATCTATAATCTCATGGGCCCTGGTGTCATAGCGGGCTTCGAGATAATCAACCTCACCAACCAGCCACTGCATCAGGTCGATAGTATGTATGGCCTGGTCGATCAGGACTCCACCGCCTTCTTTGTCCCATGTTCCCTTCCAATCACTCTCAGAATAGTACTCGTCTGTGCGGCGCCACGTGATAACTGCTCTGGTGCCCAAGATAGCACCCAGCTTGCCCTCTTCAACGGCTTTCTTCACAGCCTGGGAGGCATCGTTGTAGCGATTTTGAAAGATCACGCCCAGGGTGCGGCCGCATTCATCTGCTGTCTTGATCATGGCCTCCATATCTTCCACGGTGATGGCCATGGGCTTTTCTGTCAACACATCCTTACCAGCTCTTAAGGCAGCAATGGCGATTTCGGCATGGCAATAGTGGGGGGTGGCAATCTGAACCGCATCGACATCATCTAGTTTCAACACATCTCGGTAATCGGTATACGCCTTGACTCCGTAATGCTGGCCGAAGGCTTCGGCACGCTCTGGCTTGATGTCAACGACAGCCGCTAGTTCGGTCTCCTCCAATGCTGCCAAAGCATCGGCATGGACTCTAGCGACTCTGCCGCAGCCAATTAGAGCTACTCTGATCCTTTTCACAGCAATCCCTCCTGCGTCACTTTCTCAATATCATCTGCGAATTGAGGCAGACTCTTTGATAAACATCTAGATAGGGGCACCATAGCTGCCGCCCCCGATCAGTAATTATACACTGCCCGGGATCTTCCTGCACTATCGGTGCCGCAATCACCAAGACAGTGTTACTGTGACAATAACTACGCTACTCCCAGAGCCCGCACCTGAGCCTAGTCAACTAGTGACAAGTGCTGCAACTGCCCCCGCTGCAAGAGGCGCATCCGCTTGATGCAGCACTGGAAGCACCCGAACTCCTGAAACCAAAGGATGAAATCAGGCGGTCTACCTCCCCGCTGCCACAGTTGGGGCAGACAACTTCAGTGTATTTCTGCACCAGCTCCTCAAACTTCTCTCCACATTGCCTGCAACGGAATTCCCGCAAGGGCATAGTCTCCATTCCTCCCGCCAGTATTCTCTTTCTAATTGTATCACAGAGTCCCGCAAATGACACAGGATTACACCACTTCGCCCCAAACCAGCCCGTCCCCTAAAGCAGCCAAGAAGCCCATAATACACTGTACCCGGAGCAGCCCTTCAGCCCCGGGTACGATGCTGCCTCAATTGGCATGCAAGCCCATTAGGTTATCTAATAACCTCAACTTCATCGCCGTTGTTCAGCATGGCAGCATTGGCTTCATCTGTATCTAGATGACAATCGAGGGCAAAATCCTCCCTAACTCGAACCAGCACCTGGTCAAATACCAGGCCCCTATCGCCTCCGCACCTAACCTTGACAATATCTTTATCCTTCACGCCAAAGGCCTCAGCATCAGCCGGAGTCATGTGTATATGGCGCTTAGCCAGAATTACTCCTTCAGACAGGGTGACTGCTCCTTTGGGACCGACAATGGTCACCAGGCCGGCACTATCATTTAGGTCTCCGGAATCCCGCACCGGCGGACGCACACCCAAGGCAAAAGCATCTGTACGGGAAATCTCCACTTGAGTCTTGGAGCGCACAGGACCCAAAACCCGAACCCGCTGAATTACTCCTTTAGGTCCAACCAGAGTCACTGTCTCATCGGCAGCAAACTGTCCGGGCTGAGAAAGATCCTTGATATTGGTGAGCTGATGGCCTTGTCCAAAAAGCTTTTCCAAATCTCCTTGGGAGAGGTGTACATGGCGGTTAGAGATTCCCACAGGAACCTTACCGAGTACTTGTTCTGTCATTATTAGATCACGCCCCTTATATATGGTGAAAACTTGCACGGGTTCACGGTCCTTATTGTACCACATCCAACAGATATGGGCAAAAGCCGGAGGACCTAAACATCACCTCTGTTACGCTGTCTAGGAACCAGTTCCCCATGCTGAGCATAAAATACCGCGACGGTCAGTTTCCAGGAACACCTAAGGGGTGATATGTAAAATGACATACTGGGAATCTCAGTGGAATTGTCCCCCCAACGCCGGCGAAGACCTACTTGATGAAGCTAGGTTTTGGGTGCGGATCATGAAAGAACATGCCATGTTTATCCAGATGGGACTGCCGGGATGCGACACTGAACTCATCCGGGAGGCTCAGGCCTTTGCTGACCGCTTTCAGATGCTTGAAAACACACTTGATGAGGTCAGCAGTATTGGGCCAGAGCTCTTGCAGGAGCTGCGGCAGGCAGTAACGGAGTTCATTGAATACAAGCGGCGGCTGCTGCGGGCAAGAATTCAGTGCCAGCTTGGCGGAGGCCTGTACCCGCTGCTGATCGACCACATAACCAGAGAGGCGGTACATTTTCTCAATGTACTAGAGTGGGGGCAGCCGATGAGGGCGGCAAGTTTTCAACAGCTAACCCGGGAAGAGATCTTTTGGCTCAGGATTATGAAAGAGCATTTGGAGTTTATCATCCATCTCCTGGATCCGTCGGAACGAAACCTCATCAATACTGCCGAAGAGCTGAAACGTACCACTGCCAGGCTGCTGGAAACAGCTAGAGACCTTGGTTCCATGACCCAGTCTCAGCCGGCGGCCTTCCCAACGCTGCTCCGATTCAGCGATGAAGTGCTCTCAACCATTACGGTGGTGCGGGATTTCAAGGCAACAGGCTATGAACTTGCCCTTCTTTGTCAAGTGCTGGGCATCATTCCGACACCTCTGCTGCTTGACCATGTCCGTAGAGAAGCAGATAGGGCACTTGAGGAAATCTCAATGCTCCTGTCCGATGTTACACCGCGATAACGCTTTACTTGAACAGCCACCCCATGACATGATCACGGAACAACCATGAATTTGGCCATCGAGCCTTGACCAGAAGCCTGATTTCTGCTAGAATAAGGGCCAGTAGGGGAGTAGCTCAATTGGTAGAGCACCGGTCTCCAAAACCGGGGGCTGCGGGTTCAAGTCCTGTCTCCCCTGCCACAAAGGCCCTTTGTGAGGGCCTTTTTTCGCGTACTGATGACTTGTAGATATCAAAGCGGCTCAAGCCATATCCCACCAACATTGCGCCTTTCTATCCTGCCGCACGCCCACCCAGGAAACGTGGCACTGTAACTTCATAGTGAGTCTTTAGGGTTAGTCTCCTCTAGAAATTCACCCCAATGATTCCCCCAACGGCACCCATGATGAAGCCGGCTCCAAGGCGCAGTGCATCGGCTTGGTCAATGCCTGCCAGATTGACACTGCCGGCAGCAAGCCAGTTCATAGCTAGAATGAAGAGAATCCCTACCATCCCACCCACCAACCAGCCGTTGCGCTGTGTGGCCCTGGCAGCCAGAAACCCTCCAGCAGCCATGCTTATATGGGAAAATACCTGAAACAGGCCAGCCCCGACGATGTTCCATCCTCCGATCAGCTGCACAAGGGATACCAACACAGCTCCACAGATAGACACAGCTCCGCTGCATGCGACACCCCGCACAATGGCCCAAAAGTATGTCCCGACTGTGGCTGGAGGAACCAGTTCATTGTTTGTGCTGTTAATGCGCCTGGCCATTCCTCTCCCCCCTGAAGGCAAGTTCAGGTGCAGATCGTCCCCAGTGACATGTCTATGCCGGACAGTGGAGGGGTATGTCTCACTCTAGTAAAAGCAAAAGGCCCTCCCCTGGTAAACCCGGAAAGGGCCTAAATTCATGAAAATCATCTGAGGCCGGCGCCCACCAAGGGCTTAGCCGACTAGGCGTTCTCCTGCTGGGCTTCAGCGATTACCTGCTCTGCTATATTAGCCGGGACTTCCTCGTAATGATCAAAGCTCATTGTAAATGATGCCCTGCCCTGGGTAATAGAGCGCAGGTCAGTAGCATACCGGAACAACTCTGCCTGGGGCACCTGTGCCCGGACAATCTGATAGCCATCCTGCGGATCCATACCGAGAATTCGGCCCCGCTTCTTGTTCAGGTCACCGATGATATCTCCCATGTAGGCCTCTGGAACCTTGACCTCCACATTCATAATAGGCTCCAACAGCACCGGTGAGGCATCCATAAAGCCTTTCTTAAAAGCCATGGATGCTGCAATCTTGAACGCCATCTCTGATGAGTCAACACTGTGATATGAACCATCGTAGAGCGATACCTTTACATCTACCACCGGATAGCCTGCCAGTACCCCTTCAACCAGTGTTTCCTGTATGCCCTTCTCCACCGCCGGGATGTACTGGCGAGGTACAGCACCACCGAAGATATCATCGACAAACTCGAAACCGCCTCCGGGAGGCAGGGGCTCGATCCGAATGAACACGTGGCCGTACTGTCCCCGGCCGCCGCTCTGTTTCTTGTGCTTGCCTTCTACGTCGGCCTTGCCCTTGATGGTCTCCTTATAGGGGACTTTCGGCACTGTCAGCTCTACATCAACGCCAAACTTGCTCGATAGTTTGCTGGCGATTATCTCCAGATGCATGTCGCCGATCCCAGCGATCACGGTCTGGCCGGTCTCAGTCACCCGGGTCACGGTGAAGGTGGGGTCTTCCTCCTGAAGTCTGGTAAGCCCGCTGGCGATCTTGTCTTCATCACCCTTAGCCTTTGGATGGATGGCCATCATCAGGCTTGGCTCAGGGAACTTGATGGGCGGCAGTTCAATGGGAGCGTTCTTAGCACAAAGGGTATCTCCCGTTGTCGTCCCCTGCAGTTTAGCAACGGCAGCTAGATCGCCAGCCACAACTGAGTCAACGGGAATCTGTTCCTTACCTTTAATCAAGAATACTTGACCGATCCGCTCATCTATTTTCTGGGTAGAGTTGTAGACTTGGGAATCAGACTTCAGCACACCGGAGTAAACCCTAAATAGCGTCAGACGTCCCACGTAGGGGTCAGCCATTGTCTTAAACACCAATGCGGCCAGCCCTTCATCAGCCGACTGCTTCCTGGCTGTCTCCTCATTCTTGCCGGGCACGAGTCCCTTGACCTCGCCGGCCTCACCAGGCGCAGGCAGGCAGTGGATACAGTAATCCAGGAATGCATCAATACCGGCTCCCATATGGGACGAACCGCACAATACCGGGATGATCTGGCGGTCCTTTGTACCCTCACCTAGAGCCTTCTCCAGCTCTTCCTGGGTCAGCTGCTCGCCCTCAAGGTACTTCATTGCCAGCTCATCATCGGTCACCGCCGCCGCTTCGACTAAAGCTTCCCGGTAGGTCTCAACATCTGCCTGCAGCTCAGCCGGGATCTCCACCTCTTCAACTTTGCCGTTGTTGTAGAGGAATCCCTTCATCTTGACTAAATCAACTATCCCTTTGAAATCTTCTGCTTGGCCGATGGGGAGCTGGATAGGTATGACCTGCTGTCCATACATCTCCTGCAGGTTTGATAGTACCTTGAAGAAGTCGGCATTCTCCCGGTCCATCTTGTTGATAAACACCATCCGGGGAAGCTCGTAATCATTCACATATCCCCAGACCTGCTCGGTGCCGACTTCCACTCCGCTGGTTGCACACACGACGACCACAGCGGCATCGGCCACCCTCAAGGACCCGATGACTTCACCGACAAAATCGAAATACCCCGGGGTATCCAGGATATTGATCTTATGGTTTTTCCATTCAATTGGCGCAACAGAGGTGGTAATGGAGATCTTGCGCTTTACCTCCTCTGGATCATGGTCGAGAATGCTGGTACCCTCATCAACGTTTCCCATCCGCTTGGTAGCTCCCGAATGAAACAACAGAGCTTCAGCTAGAGTGGTCTTACCTGCCCCGCCATGGGCAACAAGCGCGACATTGCGCAGCTTATCAGTGGTGTACTGCTTCAACCGTCATCTCCTCCTCAAACGTACTCCCAACCATCCAAGACAAAACTTGCTTAAGGCAGTCTCCGTCAAGGCATGAAAAACAGACTCTGATAGGCTTCGGCGAAGAAAATCCTTTTTCCTGCCAGTATTTCACCACTTTTTCATAGTCATTCCCATTCCCATCCTGGTTTACCGCTTTCACTGGAAAATCAGACAGTCCAGCGATATGGAGGCTGCTAGGCATGGGGAAATGTATGCTCCGGGTCAATGAGTGCCCGGTATTTGGCAACCACCTCTTGAAAATCCTCCCAGACATCCCGCTTCAGCTGCGGGCGGTGAAACAGTGCTGCCGGATGATATGTTGGCATGAACCAGATATTGCCCTTCTGAAACCACCTGCCCCTCACCCGGCTGATTCCCTCATCGGTCTGCAATATGGTCTGGGCTGCACAGTTTCCCATAAGAACCATGATCTTGGGCTTCAGCAGATGTACCTGCATCCGCAAATTGGGGAGACAGGCCCTGACCTCCTCGGTATTGGGAGTGCGGTTGCCAGGGGGCCGGCACTTTACTATATTGAGAATATAGACATGTTGAAACCTCTGAAAGCCGCAAGCTGCCAAAATCTGATCCAGCAGTTGTCCTGCACGGCCGACAAAGGGTCTACCCAGCCGATCCTCATCTGCACCGGGCCCCTCACCGCAGATCACGAGCTCTGCCTTGGGATTGCCCTCTCCGAACACAACTTGGCTGCACCCGTCCCGCAGCGAACAGCGCTGACAGGATTTGACCATGGCGGCTAGCCCCTCTATGTCTGCTGCTTCCCTCAGCCTCTTGAGATAATCGTCCATGCAAATCACCGCAAACTCCAGGAAAGATAGAATGTTAAGGACTGTTTCGCAAATAGCTCCGCCGATTCCTGCCTGCGGCCCCCCTATCCACCGGAGAAGCTTGTTCTATGTATATATTTAGGGGAAACGTAGGGCTTTCAAACCCGTATGCACGCGAAAAGGAGGAGCCGGTTGAGGAAACCGCCCCTCCTTTCCAAGCAGGCTAGGACTTATCTGGATGGGATGATCAGATGTTGACCAATAAGGAGATGGCTATCGGTGAGGCCGTTGAGCCGCATTAGTTCTTCCACTGTTGTCTCGTTTTCCTGAGCGATGGCCCAAAGGGAATCCCCAGTTCTCACCGTGGAAATCTTGTACCAAACCTTCCTATGGGAAATGGCTTTCCCAGGCGTTCTCAAGTTCATCCACTGATCAGCTGCAACTTCACCATGCTGGTTGAAAGCGATAAACTGAAAATCGCCAGCAGGCATCTGTTTCTTTGGCACAGTGACCATATCCCATGGGTGAGTTAAGATCATGGTCACCATGTCATCCTCCCCTGGGCTTCTCATACCCACCCTGACCAACAGGCTCTCGGCATTGATGTTAACCTGACCGATCTCCACCTCATGGCCTCCAGAGGTCGCTCCGAGATATGCTATGATGGCGGCGTCTCGCCTGAAATTGACCCCAGCTAGCTCCTCACCGATGGAATCCCTGGCGAGCGGCGGCAGTTCCCGCAAGAACCGATTGGCCTGGGCTCTGCTGGACAGTACACGGAACTTGGCATTCTCCGTATCCCCTCTCCATTCCCATGTGGAGAAGTCTTTCTCGGACACGGAAATAACCAAGGGTTCAGTACGGGCTCCACCTTCCGCGATTGCCGAGATGTTCAGCACTGTGAGGATGACGAGCAACAAAGCGAGTTTGCGCATGCTTGAATCCTCTCCCTTCCGTCAGGATTATACCATGGAATCGGAAGCCATCTGCTAGGAGACTAGGGGCAGCACCGCCAGGTCATGCCGCCTATGGGGGTTTCTGGCAATAGCAGCAGACACGGTCTTGAGACTCAGCCTGCCGGCAGGGTTCCGGCAGCAGACGGCGAAAGAGGAAAGGCGATCAATGGAAAGGATGTGTAGAGCGACATGGAATTCTCTGAGCTGTACTCAAAGGCAAGATCTGTCCTCAATCCCAGAAAGCTCTCGGAGTCAGCTGAGGCTGGCGGAGTCGGTGCCGCTATCCTAGCAGCCGATGGCAAAGTGTATACCGGTGTCTGTATAGATACGGCCTCCTCCATGGGATTCTGTGCTGAGCACGCCGCGGCCGCTGCTATGATTACTGCTGGACAGAATCTGGTTTTGAAGATGGTCGCTGTCAACTGGGACGGCGAGATTCTGCCTCCCTGCGGCCGCTGCCGGGAGTTCATCAGCCAGCTGCATCCAGATAACCTCGACGCTCAAGTGATGGTCGATGGGGATACGGTGGTCACGTTAAGGGAGCTTCTGCCATATCTGTGGCATGGCGGTTTTTGACAGCAGGAGAGCAGGATTTGATATGAAGAAAACGATTAACCCCATCATGGGCCTCTGGTTCGGAACCCTCTGTACTTCCTTCGCGGCCACATTCATCATCAGCAGCGGTGAAGCGCCTTTCGTGGTTGCCTTCTACCGCTTGCTGTTTGCCGTAGCCTTTCTTCTGCCAGTCAATGCACTGCAGGGATGGGAACAGCTTCGCCAGATCACCCGCAGGCAGCTGTTGTCGTGCTTGATGACCGGATTGTTTTTTGCCCTGCACCTGGTTACCTACATTGCATCACTGCAGTACACCTCAGTTGCGTCCGCCGGCGCCCTGCTTTCACTGCAGCCGGTCTTTGTGGCTGTATGTGCTTTCATATTTCTGGGGGAACGCATTGCCCTTAAAGTCAAGCTAGGGATTGCCTGTGCTGTGGCAGGAGGATTGATTGTCGGCGGCGGCGACCTGCTCATTGTGACAGGCAAGGCCCTCTTTGGCGATGCCTTGGCAGCCGCTTCTGCCTTAATGATCAGCTTTTACTTTGTAACCGGCCGATCCCTGCGCCAACACCTAGACATTGTTCCTTACTTGGTAGTCGTCTACAGCTCGGCTGCATTTGCCGCCGCTGTGATCAGCTTTTGTTTGGGCGTTCCCCTTGCCGCCTCCACAATGAGAGGGTGGCTCTTCCTATTGGCCCTGGGCCTCATATCGACGGCCGTCGGCCATGGAATCTTCAACTGGGCACTTAAGTATGTAAAGGCTTCCACCGTCGCCTTGGTGACTTTGGCCTCGCCGGCAATGGAGACTGTATGGGCGTACATTTTTCTCGGCCAGGTCCCTGCCGCCACGTCAATTGTGGGAGGCATTATCATGATCACCGGCGCTGTCCTCGCGGTCAGCGGAGAAAAGGAAGAGGGGCAAGAAGATACCGGAGACTCCGTATCGAAGCCCTAGATACCCCCTGCCCCGTCACTGTGCTTACACACCTGAGAGACGGACTATCCTGGCCTGGCGCTGCTAGCTTAAGACGAGCTTAGAATCAATAGGTCACGGCCAGCCAGACTGACCCTGCCCGTTAGGGTCTGCCCAGTCAGCAGATCACGGTAAATCTCACCGTCCAGGTCCACCTCCGTTGTTTCGTCATTGTGGTTTAGTACAAAGGTGATGGTACGGCCGTCTTTGTGCCGCTTGGTGACCTCAACACCCTCAGGTGTCTCCAAGGCTGGCTCAATACCCTTCTGGGAGCAAAGATACCCGACCAATCGATTGACAAAGCTCTGCTCTGGATCGCTGGCTACATACCAAGCCCATCCGTCGCCGAACTTATTTCTGGTCAGGGCAGGCCGGCCGCTGTAGAAGTCCTTATCATATGTGCCGACCACTTCCGCCGTCTCTGCGTGGATGAGGTCGCAGATCAGCCCCGCTGTGTGGTTGCCGGCCAGCTCTGGGAAGCTGTCTGGCACTACGATAGCATTCCGCATATCGGGGAACAGCGGATCAGTCTCTTCTACCCAAACACCCACTACCTTACGCAGCTCCCCAGGATGGCCTCCCAAGACCACCCGATCATTCTCATCCACTATGCCGCTGAAGAAGGTCGTCAGGAAAGTGCCGCCCTTGGCCACAAACTCCTCCACCCGCGCCGCATATCCGGGTTGCAGAAGGTAAGCCGCCGGAGCCATAACTACATCGTATTTATCCATGGACATGGCCGGGCTGATGATATCCACAGGGATATTCTGACTCCAGCAGGCCCTGTAGTACTTCTCAATCTGAGGTAGATACTTGAGGTCAATGGTAGGGCCCATTGAGAACTCCAGTGCCCACCAATTCTCCCAATCAAAGAGGATGGCAGCCTTGGCTTCGAGGCGGGAGTCTACGATGGCATCGCCCAGTTCTGCCAGCTCCTTGCCCAGCTGGGCGCATTCTCTAAACACCCGGGTGTTTTCATGGCCTGCATGGGAGATTACGGCACCGTGGAACTTCTCACAAGCCCCCCGGGACTGGCGCAGCTGGAAGAACATGACAGTGTCGGCCCCATGGGCAACAGCCTGATAGCTCCACAGCCGCATTGCGCCGGGCCGCTTAAGGGCGTTATGCGCCTGCCAATTCACCTGGCTAGGTGTCTGCTCCATCAGCATGAATGGCTGGCCTTCCTTTAGCCCCCTCATCAGATCGTGCCGCAAGGCGATGGTGGACATGTCAGACCGATTGGAAGGGTAGTTGTCCCAAGAGATGACATCTAAGTAGGGCGCCCAGGCAAAGTAGTTCAAGGGCTTGTAGGTACCCATAAAATTAGTAGTGACCTTAATATCAGGCGTATGTTTTTTGATGGCTTCATATTCCAGTTTGTAGCACTCCAGAAGGCTGTCAGACATAAAACGCTGATAATCAAGGGATATGCCTTGAAACGCTGTACGGGTGTGGTCTAGTTCAGAGGTATGCTCAGTGAGAATGTTAGGCGGGACGATCTCATCCCAATCGTAAAATGTGTGATTCCAGAACCTAGTGTTCCAGCGCTCGTTTACTTCATCCAAAGAGCCGTAGCGCCTCTGGAGCCAAACCCTGAAAGCCCGGGCACAATTGTCACAATAGCACTCACCGCCATACTCGTTGGATACATGCCAGGCCACCAATGTCGGGTGATCCTTATACCTTTCTGCCAGCTTGCCGGCTAGTAAGCTGGAATAGTGCCGGTAAGTTGGGCTATTGGGGCACGAATTGTGGCGGATCCCAAATCGCCGCTTGCGTCCTTGAAAGTCCACCCGCAGCACATCGGGGTAGCGGCGGGCCATCCAGGCCGGATGTGCGGCAGTTGAGGTAGCCAAGCACGCATAGATGCCGTTCTTGGCCATCAGGTCCAAGATCTCATCCAACCATCCGAACTCATAGCGTTCTTCCTCCGGCTGCAGCAGGGACCAGCTAAAGATGGGCAGTGAGGCTACATCGATATGGGCCAGTTTGAAGAGGCGCATGTCCTCCTGCCAGATCTCGCTGGGCCACTGGTCGGGATTGTAATCGCCTCCATACCATATTTTGGGCAGCTTAGGGTTAATCATGTCACAGCTAACCTCCTAATAAGCAAATGATCACTGTTCTCTTAGCCACCGGCTGAGAAGTTCCTTCACCATCACTGGCAGGAACCTAATCTTGCTGCAAGGAGTTGGCTGTGAGCTTCCTATCCTTTACTGCCGGAACCCACATCGTTCGGGAATAGCCTTCAGCCTCCCAATCCCTGCGAACCACTGGCCCCGCTTAGTCCCTTTTACCGGCCAATGATCGATAACAACAGCCTGATATTCGACATATGACGATGCGTTGATGAACTCAAGGATTGTCTTGTCATCGTCCAGCCAGCGGACAAACAGGCCGCCATGGGTAATTCTCTCTTCCGTGTTTGTAATGAAAACAATGTCGCCGGGAGCAGCAGCTTCAGGCGGCAGGAGCACCACATTGAACTGCCACAGATCTTGCATGGCGGCATCGGTGGTCCGCTGACTGCCCACCATGAAAATCTCGTCTCTATCCAATGCCATTTTGTAGGCCCAGGTGATCAACCCAGAACAATCGAACTGGTCAGGTCCCCGCCCTCCCAAAAGGTATGGCGCCCCTTCTACCGACAGCGCCTGCTCCAAGGCTGCCTGTGCTGTGTACAATGGAACCATCGCCTGCCTGGCAGGTGGTGAGATACTCACACAGCCCGGCAATGAGATGACCAGACAGATTAGGATGAGGGACTGTATTCTTAAACTGTGTACTAAGCGGCCCACAGCTCAGGCCCCCTTCGTAAAGATAGGCTTAGCGGTCAGGATTCAGTACCAGCCCAAGAGTACCGGCAAGCTCCGCCAACCGACTCCGTGTGCAGCGGTGATTCCGGTCAGTCTCGGCCAAGTGCAAGCACTAGACCAAGTACCCGACAATAGCAAAAGCCCCAAAACCTAATGGTAGTGGGGCTTCTCTATGGTCGGGCTGACAGGATTCGAACCTGCGACCTCATGACCCCCAGTCATGCGCGCTAGCCAAACTGCGCCACAGCCCGAGTAATCATGCCGCTGTCATCCGGCATGATTTATTATAGCATCGCAATCGTTGAAAAGCAAGGAGATTTTGTCCGCCCGAGACAGCACCCAAGGGAGTGTTTGTAGAGACTATCCCTCTAAGTCAGCCGCTACAATAATACTCCGGCCTTCCGTAACACGTACCTGCCACCGTCCCTGGGCACTCTCCCCGATCTCTCCTGCCCCTTGGATGATCCGAGGCTGGCCTGTACCAGCCGGCAGTTCGATGACACAGGCTACCTCTTGGGGAACCTCCACTTGCATGGAAAACTCCTCCCCCTTTTCCCAGCGGGCCTTAATATCTCCCTTGGGGCTGGGAACGATACCCTCACACCACTCTAGGCCTGCCGGTTCCGGGCTGATCACTACCTCAGCGAATCCCGGCTCAGCGGTTCTTACTCCCAGCTGATAAGCAGGCAGGAAGTATCCAGGAGCTGCTGACCAGGCATGGCAGAAGCTCCTTGTCCACCGGTCTTTCTCATAGCCGGGGAACATCTCCCAGCAGGTGGTAGCACCCCTATCAAGCATCATGCCCCAATACCGGCGGGTCCATTGGACAATCTCCTCAAAGCGGCTTTGCTTGGCTAGAGCCTCGAAGCTGAAGAACATCATGAAGGGAGAGCCGATGGTTACCCAGTCCGCCGGCGCTTCCTTGACATATTGCGCGAGCAGCTCCTTGCGGTCACCGTCTACACAGTCACAGAGATAGACAACTGTGTTAGTCTGCTGGCTGACGACCGAAGACAGAGTGCCATCCACACGGCGGCAGTCGACAAAGGCTTGATGCTCTTCCGACCAGAGATGCCGGTTGATAGCTTCTTTTAGCCTGTCAGCCGCGGCGGTAAACAGCTTGTAGTCCTCTGCCTCTGTCTCCCCGCCCAAGGCAGCCGCTAGCTCCGCCGTCTCCCGCAATGCCCTGACCAGCCAAGCATTCTGATGCGTCACCACACCCTGTTCAGGGGTATCCATGGGCGCCCAATCAAGCATGTTCCACGCCTCAATCTCCAAGAGACCGTCTTCGTTAAGGTACTTCTCGATGAAGGTGATAGATGTCTGCCGCAGAGCCGGATAAATCTCCTGCAAGAACTCCCGGTCACCTGTATGCTGATAGTGCTCCCTGCAGGCGATCATCCATAAGAGGCTCCAGGCAGTTAGTATATCCTGCCACCCGCTGGGAA
>LSQX01069407.1_pt1 | contig 56936 bp, 44 predicted proteins | sample 654561 | NCBI WGS metagenome assembly LSQX01 (sample SAMN04489861, study PRJNA283612) | anaerobic digester metagenome | isolation source: 4 biogas reactors fed with cattle manure at either 37C or 55C with and... | place: Denmark: Kongens Lyngby | collected 2014 | reverse complement strand
TAGACGTTACCGTCAATATCAGTAATAGTGTCAAATATAGTAGTGAATTTTATTTTATAGCCGTAGGCGATGCCAACATCATTTTTAGCGAAGGCGCGAAGCGCATAAGTTTTATTGGAATTGAGATTATCGATTACAATTTTAAAGATTGCCTCTTCGCTTGTTGCTAAAACAACGCGGTTACCAACAGTTGTGTCAATGTTAATGGCGATGTTTTCAAATTCACTTTGGCTGTTGCTTAACATCTCTCTGAAACAGACGCCTCTTTGGATAATCGGTTCGGTTCCTGGATCAAGAATTTCCCCCCCAACTAGGGCGGAATTGTGCGTGATTTCAGTCGCCCCCAGCGTCGAAACCCGAGGCCACATAACTGGCACGGGCTCCTCCTCCTGGCATCCCATCAGCCCCATCAGTCCGACGCAAAATAACAAAGCCCTACAGCGCATAGCCTTTCCTCTTATTAAGGTTTTTCGTCTTTAAATGTATAAAATTTTTTAATAAATAAATATGTTTAGATGTTTTTTTCGAGTTCTTTGAGAAGAATCAATATTATGGTTAAGGTTAAGGTTAAGGTTAAGGTTAAGGTTTAACTGTTTGGTTGTTAAAGTAATAAGGTAATAAGGTTCCTGTTTAAGTGGTGGTCCGCATGTTACTAAGGTAATAAGGTCAAGCCATCAGGTATTTCTGAAACCTTATTACCTTAGTATAAGGGGCCATTCGTCCACCCGTTTAAACCTAATTACCTTATTGAATTAAGGCTGAAACGGTCGCCGCTACGCGGCTGACCCCAAAACATTTTTCATTTTTCTTTTTTCATTTTTCATTTTCATACCCCTACCAAGTCCGTACCAAGTCCCTGTGGGTCCGTGCAAACACGAAGATGGAAAGGCCGGGCCGGGGTTTTATTAATCAATCCTGACCCTGCGCAGGTCGAGGTGGTTCAGGGGGTTATTGCTCAAACCGCGGAGTTCTTTGGGCACGAAGCGAACGCTCTGGTCGTAGAACAAAAAGACTACCGGGGCTTGCTTAATGAGGATCTGGTCCATTTCCCTGTAAAGGGCTTTCCTGAGGCTGTCGGAGGTGATGACGAGGGATTGTACGTAGAGCCTGTCGAAGCGGGCGTCACTGAAGCGGGTGTAGTTGGGTCCGGCGGGGGCGTGATTTTTGCTGTAGAACAGGGCCAGGTAGTTCTCGGCATCGGGGTAATCGGCGATCCAGGAGGCGCGGAACATCCGGGCCTCGCCTTTGGCCGTCATTTCGCGCAGGGTGGCGGGGGGCATCACGTCGATAGCCACCGCAATGCCGATCTTCGACAATTCATGCTGGATGAACTGGCTGATGTCGAGATAATTCTGGTTGGTATGCAAGGTCAGTCGCGGCAAGCCCTGCCCGCCGGGGAAGCCGGCTTCGGCCAGCAATTGCCTGGCGCGGTCCGGATCATACGAATAACCTCCTTCGTTGGCAGGGAATCCGGGCATCCCCACCGGGACAAAGCCCGCATGGGCGGGGATGCCGATGTTGTTTCGCAGGTAACGGATCATTTTATCGCGGTCGAAGCCCAGGTTGATGGCCTGCCTTACTTTTTCCTCCAGTAGCGGCCAGTCGGGCGGAAGGGTTTGCTCATCCACCAAAATACCCAGGTATTCGGAGTTCAGAAAAGGCTTAGAGATCATTTTAAAACGATCCTCATATTTGGGCTGAAGCTTACCCTCGGGGGTGAGTATCTCGTCCTTATAACTGGCATCGACGCTGCTCAGAAAGTCGAGGTTCCCTTTGATAAACTCGAGGAAAGCGGTTTGCCTGTCGATGATAAAGCTGATGGCCACTGCATCCAGATAAGGCAGGCGCTGCTCGCCCTCGAATTCAAAGTAATTTTCATTTTTCAGCAATACCAGTTTCACGCCTTCCTTCCAGTAGGCAAAGCGGAAAGGCCCCGTTCCCACGGGCCTGCTCCTGAAATTCTCCCCGTAATCCTCAATGGCTTCAAAGGGCACTACCGCCGTGTACTGCATCGTGAGCAAACCCGGGAAGGGCGGGAAGGGCTGGCTGAGGCTGATCACCAGGGTGGTATCGCTGGGAGCCTCCACTGCCAGGCTGCCGTCGGCATTGCGACTGACTGAATTCATCACCCAAGAGCCCGGGGCATTAAGCCGGGGATCGACCAGCCTCGAGAAGCTGTACACAAAATCGCTGGCCACCACGGACCGCCCCTTTTCAGCAGGGAAGCAGGCATCGTCGTGAAAGAAAACGTCATCGCGCAAGACAAAGGAATAGACCAGTCCATCGTCCGAAATCTGGTAGCTTTTGGCGATGGCGGGCCTGATGGCCAGGTCTTCATCCAGTTGCAGCAGGCCGTTAAACAATTGGGAGGTGGCCCAGATATTGGCCTGGTTGCGCGCATAGAGGGGGTCGAGGGAAGTGATGTTGGCCGCCTCGTTGTAACGGAACACCTTTCCTTCTTCCATTTCCCCCGGTTTTCTGCCGCAGGAAGCGAACATCAGCAAAGAAAGGATGAAAAGAAGGGTCCGCTTACGCAAATATTTCATCGTTGCCTGTTTGAGGCCTCAAAGATAGTGGTAAATCATAAAAAATCATTTGCGATGGCTCAATTGCTTATAATAGCGGGCATATTGCCAGGTCCTGGGGAGGAAAAACAAAAACAGCAGGGGATAAATCAGCAAGTCGAGCAGCCACCAATCTGTCTTGAACTCAATGAGGTCGATCAGGGCTGTATTGTTTTCATTCAGGGAAACCACGCGGTGGGTATGTTGCCAAAACCTGATTCCAAATGGCATGACCAGGCCTCTGTCGGCAAAGCGGTATTCCTTTGGGCTGGTCCACGCATTACGGATCACCACCTTAAAATCGTTGATTAAGGGAATCCCGAAGCGTAAGTGTACGATATCGCCCGGGTTCTGTCCATCGTACCTGAGCAGGCGCAGCAAGCCAAGGGGCGGCATCAGGAAGCGGAAAAGCGCCTCGTTGTAACCGCTGACCACCCGGTGAAAATCTTTTTTCACCCTTGATTTCAGAAGAATTTTCATGTTCTGAATACCAAAAGGGGAATGCTGCCCTGGTGGAGCAGCTGTCTGGCCATTCCTGGAAAAAACAACCTGGCAATCAGGTTGCGCTTACGGTTGGTCAGGGCAATGAGGTCTACCTTATGTTCACGGGTGAATTCAGCAAGGTCATTCACAGGGTCCTCGCCGTGCAGGAGGTGGCAGTCAACATTAACCTCGGGGTGAACTTTTTTAAAATATTCTTTCAGGCCGTCCATCTTTGCCAGATCCCAGGTCTTTTGGGCCACTTTGGAAACATGGACACAGTGGATGCGTATATTAAACCCGCTGACAATGCCCATCAGGCGTCGGATGGCCACAAAGTCAGACTCGTCGAATTCAGTGGCATAAACCACATTTCTGACTTCAGGAGTAGCTGTATATACTGAGTTTTCAGGAATAGCCAGGACGGGGACGCGGGTCCTGTCGAGCAGGCGGCTGACTACGCTGCCAATGATATCGCTGTGCTGGTTGCCTTTACCTTTGGTTCCCAGCACGATGATCCCCGGTTTATAGCTGCGGGCTACCTGGGCAATCTGATCTTCGGCAACCCCTTCGCGGAGGGAATACCCGATTTTAACACGCCCGAAACCTTTCTCACGGGCTGCATTGCCGATGCGTTCAACGAAGGTGAGCAGGTTTTGTCGGGCGATACTTTCCATCTCGCGCAAGTTGATGTCCATGTCAACCTGGATGCTATAGGCATCTGTAATGGGTACCAAATCGACGATTGGGGCGTAATACACATGGAGTATCTTGATTTCGGCCTCCAGACGGTGGGCCAGGTTAAGGGCATATAAACATGCATTTTCAGAATAAGTGGAAAAGTCGACCGGGACAAGAATTCGGCGTATTGCACGCAAGTTCTTTTTCTCGGACTCCTCTTGTTCAGCTTTCCATTCGGCCATCAGCCTGAGGGCTTTCTCTACCTGTGAGGCACGAATTTGCACTTGCACCCCTTCGGCAGCGGCACCTTGTATCAGGTGAACATGCTTCAGGAAACACGCAATGCCGGCACCCTCCAGCTTTACTTTCAGCACTTCGGCAGCGGTGTAATGATCTGTTGCTAAGGTAACCAGGCGATCTTCCATGACTATGCGGTTTTTGAAAAACAATTGAAATAAATCTTTTTCAGCTATAAATTTACAACAATTGCGCCCTAAACGCAAAGACAATCGCCCTTATTTAGTCCTTTCAAAGAGCGGGAAACTCCTCCCTTTCCCGTAATAAAATTTTCGGGCCTCAATATTAGAGATAAAAAAAGTGTCAAACAAGCTTTTTTGAGGCTTTTTTTAAACATTTGTTTTGTTTACAAAAGAAGCCTTGTTTTCAACCCTTTAATTCAATTTTTTTATATATTAAACTTATTATTAAAAATGAGTCCTACCTTTGGCTGACGTAATGGTTCCAATGAAATCACCTTTTTAAAATAATATTGTCCCATAAAAAAATGGGAAGGGGAGTGATTAAACCTCCCCTTCCTTTTCGTAGATTTGAGTCGCTAAACAAAAAAAGCTACGATGAGCAAATCTACACATTTCTTTGGACAGTCGGTTTTTGGACAGCTAATTTCTCTTATTGATGATCACATCATAACAGATTCAGCAAAAAAGCAGGGTTCGGATTACTATATTAAACGATTTAAAACCAGAGATCATTTGATTAGTATGTTGTTTTGCTCCTTTGCCAAGGGCACATCATTGCGTGAGGTGTCTGGAACCATGCTTGGCTTAGCGGGAAAAACCAGGCATTTTAAGTTGGAGCATATTCCTTACAGGAGCACCCTGTCTGATGCCAATAAAAGGCGTGATGCAAATGTTTTCTGCCTGATTTATAACAAGCTTTTGAAAAAGTACGGCCATCTTTTATCGGACACCCGGATTAAAGATGTAATAAACAAGCAAATAGAAATATTCGACAGCACAACAATAAGTCTGTTTCAGGATATTCTCAAGAGTGTTGGGCGTAATCCTTCTTCGGGAAAACGCAAAGGAGGGATAAAAGTACATTCAGTTATCAATGTGGATGAAACAGTCCCTAAAATGGTCTTGTTTACGGATGCAGCCACCCATGACCATGTATTATTGAGCAGGCTCAAACTTAAGGCAGATACAATTTATGTGTTTGATAAGGGGTATAATGACTATAAAGCCTTTGAGGCTTTCAGCAATGCTGGGGTTGGTTTTGTTACCCGAATAAAAGATAATGCCGTTTATAGTGTAACTGAACAACGCTTAATTGAGCAGAATATCTATAGTGGGGTTTTAGAAGATGTTACCATTGAAGTATCTGTTAAGCAAGGGCTTAACCCCAAGCTAAGTCTTAGAAAAGTAACTTTCTACGATAGAGTGCTAAAACGTGAATTTGAATTTCTTACCAATTTGTTCGATATGAGAGCGGATTTAATTGCGGCAATTTACAAGCTTAGATGGCAGATTGAATTGCTTTTTAAGCAGTTGAAGCAGAACTTCCCCTTAAAATATTTTCTAGGCGATTATGAGAATGCTATAAAGATACAGATTTACTGTGCATTGATAGCCAACTTATTAATGACGGTAATACAGAAGATGCTCAAAAGGAAATGGGCTTTTTCAAACTTGGTAAGCTTTTGTAAAATACATTTGTTCAACTATATCTTGTTGTTAGGTTTTCTTGAAAATCCTGACCGAGACTGGAGGAAAAGTAAAATTTACTCCGGACAGTTAGACCTGCTTGGGGGACTTGGTATCGATGATTCGTAAAATCATCATTGAAAAAACCTTAAAATCAAATGGTTGAAAAATTAAAAATCTAATCCAAAATTTTTATCGGACATTAATGTATAAAAATCGAAAACATGACTCCCTTTGCTTTTTAGATAAACCTTAACGGTTGATTTTTTTGGATTATTTTCATCCGTTTTTCTGGTTTCCCTGCCTGTTTTTACTTAATCAATCTCATGCTTTAACCGGTGTTTCACGGGTCCTATTTGGTTAAAACCAGTTAACTATGAGTATATTTGGATCTGTTTCTATTTGTAGAATAGCTTAAAATCTTCCTGCAAAAAAGCCTGGCATCCAACTCCTGCCGGGCTTTTTCTTTTTTCGTATTTTTGCCGGGTTCAATTACCTTTTCAATCTCTTTCCTATGTCCCTGAAAACCGCCCTCCTCAATTTTTTCCTGCTGTTTATGAGTGTCCAATTACCTGCCGGCAACAACTGGCAGACCTGGTACGAAGCCCACGGCAAAAATCAGACACCCCGCTATGCCGAAACCGTAGAATTCAGCAAACGCATGGCGGAAGCCTCGCCCATGCTTCATTACACGGCCTTCGGGCAAAGCCATCAGTTGCGTGATTTGCCATTGCTGATATTGGACCGGCAGGGCAACTTCACTCCCGGAGCGGTGAAAGCCAGCGGGAACCTGGTTCTGCTGATACAGGCTGCCATTCACCCCGGGGAGCCCTGTGGCAAGGATGCAGGACTGATGCTTTTACGGGATATTGTGATCGATGGCAAATACCAGGAGCTCCTTGAAAACATCACCCTGTTATTCATACCCATTTTCAATGTGGACGGCAATGAACGCTTTGGCCCCTACAACCGCATCAACCAGAACGGTCCCGAGGAAATGGGCTGGCGCACCAATGCCCGTAACCTCAACCTGAACCGCGACTTCCTGAAGGCAGACACCAAAGAAATGCAGCATTTCCTGGAGCTATGGAATCACTGGCAGCCCGATTTTTACATAGACACCCACGCCACCAACGGGGGCGATTACCAATACCCGATGACCTATATCATTGAGATCTTTGGCGGGATGGAACAGGGCCTGACGGACTGGTGTGCGCAGGATTTCCTGCCCGAATGGGAACAGCGCATGGAAGCCAGCGGTTACCCCTCTTTCCCTTACGTGACCTATCGAAACTGGCATGATCCACGCAGCGGACTGGTGTCGCGAACCTCTCCTCCCGCCCTGTCGAACGGCTTCGCCGCCCAGCGGAACCGCCCCGGGCTGCTGCTGGAGACCCATATGCTGAAACCCTATCACATCAGGGTGGAAGCCACCTATTACAGCATCCTCCATACATTGGAAATGCTTCACCGAGACCACCAGGCGTTCCGCGAGCTGGTTGCCAGGGCTGATGCTTTCACCGCCTCCTCGGAGTTCAGACAACAACCCTTTCACCTGGATTTCCGCACAGCTTCCGACAGCGTCATGGTTGACTTTAAGGGGGTCGAATATGAAAAGATCCCCAGCGACCTGAGTGGTGGGGAATGGTTCATTTACGAAAGCGAGAAACCCCTGACCTTCCAGATCCCCTGGTTTTACAAGCAAGAACCCGCCGTAAGCGTGATGCTGCCCGAGGCTTACATCATCCCCGTACAATGGTTTGATGTGATTGAAAAGCTAGGGTTTCAGGGCATAGAAATGCAGCAGCTTGAAAAAGATACCGTTATAGAGGTTGAGTCATACCGTTTCAGGAATGTAAGATTGGCCAATTCGGTCAATGAAGGCCGGCAAATGGCCAGGTTCACTGCTTTACCGGTAAGCGAAACCCGTCATTTCCCTGCAGGATCGGTCATCATCCCAATGAACCAGCCGGGCGCCCGAATGGTGGCTCACGCCCTCGAGCCAGATGCCCCCTCTTCTTTTGCCACCTGGGGGTTTTTCAATGGCATCTTTCAGCGCACCGAGTATTTTGAGAGCTACGCCATGGAAGCCATCGCCCGCCAGATGCTTGATGAGGATCCCGGTCTAAGAGTCAGATTAGAAGAAAAGAAAGCCAGTGACCCTGCCTTTGCCGCCAATCCCAGGGAAATCCTCAACTGGTTTTATGAACAGACACCCTATTACGACCCGGCTCATAACGTATACCCTGTCGGCAGGATAATGAGATAATTGGCAAGCTTGTCAAAAGGAGGGTTTCAGTAATATTATTATAACAATCTATTAATCAGGAGTATAGAGCAAATTCAACTCCCCGGCTTTCCTTATTTTAATTTTGAAAATTAATGCTTAATATCTTTCTCTTTATCTTAAAATATAAATCCTTCCCCGTACCAGGGTCTTACCATGCTCTTGTCAGGTTCGGGTGGACAGGACGGTGTTAAGACAACAGCCTGAATTTCAAGGAAAAATGAAACCATTACTCACCTGAAGAAATGTCAATCAGGATCGGACAAACCTTAAACCTTTTGATTTCAGATTAACCCTGCCTGCCCTCCTTCGGCGGGTAAACCGGCTGGCAGGGATTAACCCAGCCTGTTGGCTGGCAGGGATTTATGTTTTAAGATGTTAACTCCTAACTCCTGGTCTTCAATGTTCTTAACGAGGACGACCTTCCCGTCGCCTACATCATAGAAGTCGCTGAAGCGGGCCGCTTCTTCATATCCTGCTGAGAGGTAAAAGCCCCGGGTGGGCTCATATTTTTCCATTGTTGAGGTCTCAATATAGATCTTGCGGCCATTCATTTGTTTTACGGAGGCTTCTGTTTCCTTCAGTAATTTTTGGCCAATGCCTTTCCCCCTGGAGTCCTGGTGAACCGCAATCCAATAAAGATCATAGCTGCCCAGGGTGCAGGGAATGGGCCCAAAACAGGCAAAGCCAAGGGTTTGACCATCAATTTCAGCAAAGATGAAATGATACCCGCTGGCATCCCCTTTGGCCAGGGCCTCCCCTGCCAGCTCAACGGCCACCTCCACTTCATCCTTTCGGAAAAAGCCCGAGGAATCTATAATGGAACGAACAGTTTCCAGATCGCTTTCAACCACCTCCCGGCGAATAGTTAATTCATTGTTTTTGGCTATCATCCTTCCTTCTTCATATTTTTTACTTTTTACTGCTTACTGCCTACTGCACAAATAATCCGTTCCACCAATTCCTTTTGCGATAAGCCTGCCCGCTCAGCCGCAGCCACAAAACCTGAATCAGCTGAAATACAGGGGTTTGCATTGATCTCAAGCACAAAGATATTCCCGGCTTCGTCTACGCGGAAATCGACCCTTGCATATCCGCTGAGGCCAAAAACCTCCCAGCAACGATAGCAGATATTTTTCAGTTCTTCAAGGAGCGGGATGTCTTCGGCTGGGAAATCAAAGCTTCGATTCGTATTCGCATATTCAAAAGAGTCCTCATCCCATTTAGCCTTATAGCCGACGATGCGGGGTTTGCCCTCGGGATAAGTGAAGCGGATCTCGGCAGGAGGAAGAACCTCTGGATTATGCCTGCCGCCAAGGATAGAGAGGTTAAATTCACGCCCGTGAATGTACTGCTCGGCAAAGAAGTGTTCGGGGTGTTTTTCCCTTTTCAAACGATCAAGGATTTCCTGCCTGGATGTGAACAGCAGTTTCTCACTTTCATCCAAACCAAAGGAGGCGTGTTCCCAGTTTGATTTAACGATCCACTGGCCCGGTGCAACTTCCTTAAGCTTATTTAAAGTATCAAATGAAAAGTAGCCGGCTGTTGGAATTTCAGCCTGACACATCAAATCTTTGGTAAGGATTTTATTGGAGGTAATGTAGATGGCATCAGCCGGACAGCCGGTAAAGGGCATATTAAAATGTTCAAACAGGAAAGGCGCTATATGTACCAGGCGTCCGTTTCCAAAGAGGGTCTCTACCAAGTTGACTACAATGAGGGGCTTGTGCTCACTGAGCTGCTTTTCAAGTTGAATTAGGTCGCAAGGAAAGGGAAGCGTTTGCACTTCATAACCACCCTTCAAGAGACCCTGGCAGAAATAGTCAGCCTCATCCAGGACATCCAGCTCATCGGCAGGGGCATTCTCAGCCAAAGGACTATGATAAATGACCACTTTTCGATTATCCATATCTGGGGGGGGGATATCTTTAGTTTTTGTTAGATCTTTGACAGAGGCGGTCAAGGGCGGCCTCCATGATCATTGCGATCAGGTCATTGTAGGAAATGCCTGCTTTGGCGGCCAAAATAGGCAGGTCGCTATGAACAGGATTCAGTCCGGCAAGGGGGTTCACCTCCATGAAATTTGGCACCCCATATTCGTCGAGACGCAGGTCTACTCTGCCCCCATCACGGCAACCCAGCCCACGCCAGGATGCCAGGGCCAATTTACTGCATTGTTCATACAGATCCCGTTCAGGAACCACATATTCAATGAAATCTTCGTAATGGGCCTTGTTTTGAAAAGAATATATTCCACTGGTTTCCCGCTGGTTATAAATCACCTCCATTATTCCAATGACCCTTGCCTTATCCCCATTGCCGATAATTCCCACGGTGATCTCCCTTCCGGGAAGGAAGGTCTCTACCAACACAGCCTGTCTGAAGCGCTCCAGGCGGTCGAGGCAAACGGCTTTCAGCTCGGCGAAGTTCTTCACCTTTGAGTCGGGTCCTATGCCTTTACCGGTTCCCTCGGCAACAGGCTTAACAAAAAGGGGATAAGGAAGATCTATACGTGGAATATCAGCAGCCTGTTCCACCAGGGCAAACGGGGCGGTAGGGATACCCAGGTCGCGGATGAGGCGCTTGGTAATTCCCTTGTGGAGGGTATTGGAAAGTACAAGGGCATCGGAAAAGACATAAGGAATGCCGAATATATCCAACACCGCAGGCACCTGGGCTTCGCGGCCAATACCCTGGACGCCCTCGCAAATGTTGAAAACCAGGTCCCAGCGCTCATTGTTGTGAAGACGGTTAAGCAGGGCCTTCACATTCCCAATGCGGACCACCTGATGTCCAAGGGATTCAAGGGCATTGCTGATTCCCTCAATGGTTTCGGGGACATCAAATTCGGCAGCGGCCTCTTCACTAAAACCTTCCGCAAGGTAATCTTCCTTCAGATCGTATGTAAAACCTATTAACACAGGGAACAAATGATTTAGAAATACGAGAAATTACAACACTTAAACAAACTAGACCCCAAAAGGGCAGTAACAGTAATAAGGCCTCATTAGAAAAAAACAGGAGTCCGCGACTCAGTGTTTAATCCCAAATGGTGTTATGCAAGCCTTTGATAAAGTGCTGGGCATTGGGGCCCAAGGTACGGTTTAAATAGCCGCCCTCTTGTACCACCAGGCTCGGGATGCGCAGGCTGCCAATCATCCGCCCGTTCTTTTCAAAGTCCTTGGAAGTGAAACTAAAGGAACCTGTGGGATCACCCTTGGCGGTATCTATTCCAAAAGCAATAACCAGAAACGCAGGCTTAAATTTCTCAATCAGGCGCAGCGCATCTGCCAGCGCCATTCGGTACTCCTGGGAGTTGATGCCCTCGTCCAATGGAAAATTGTGATTAAAACCTAAACCCATGCCCTCACCTTTTTCCTTGCGGTAACCCGAGAAATAGGGATAGGTAGTGGAAGGGTGACCATGCAGGCTGAGGGTCATCACATCATTCCTAAGGTAAAAGATCTCCTGCTGCCCGTTTCCGTGGTGGTAATCCACATCAAGAATTGCAACCTTACCATATTGACTCAGGTAATTGGCGGCAACAGCGGCAGTGTTGAGGTAGCAAAACCCACCGTATACCCTGGTCTCGGCATGATGACCGGGAGGACGAACCAGTGCATATGCCAGGGGTTCCCCATTCAGCAGCTCCCCTGCGCAGGTCAGGGCACAATCGACAGCACCGCGTGCGGCTTCCCATACATTTCGGTGGATCGGGGTGAAGGTATCGATGCAGTAGTAGCCAGTTTGCTTTTCCAGTTCACGAGGCTTGCGATCGGGGTTTCGGATGGGAAAGATATATGGATAAACCGACCGCCCCTCAGGAGTTGCAGCACTAGCATTCTTTAGAAAATCCACAAGGTCGGGATTATGAACGTGGCGGATATGCTTCTCAGGGAAAAACTGCGCAGGCAATATCCTGACCAGTCCAGTTCCTTCAAAAGCCTTAAGCACTGCACTGATCCGCACAGGGGCTTCCACATATCCCCTTTCCTTTACATGGTGAATAGAATGGTGTTCATTGTACACAAGGGGAACAGGCTTACGGCCTTGTGCCAGGGCTTCCTGTTGGAGGAATCCCGATTCACGAACATAGCGGTAAGGCCTTAGGTGAACGGGGTCATCCACAATGGAATCCATCACCTTTGTAATATAATCCTGCGGACAATAGTCGCCATATTTCCGGTTCAGTATGGCTTCAACCACAGACTTCAGGTATTTTGCCGAGGGCATACCTGCCTTATCCAGGGAATCAAAAACGAGGTAAGGTGGGCAAGTATCACCTTCCTTAACAGGAGTCTCATACAGGGTATTGATAATCGGCCTGGCGCCAAAGCGTTCATAAAACCTGAGACGGGAAGCATTCTGATCTAAAAGGTCATCATCACTGCAAAGGGCCGGATCATCGGGAAGACATTCCATGAATATTCCTGTTGTCTTAAGAAGCATGGCTTCTTCCCGGCAGCGTTCATACAGTGCACTTCCGATGCCCCCCGGGCTATCCTCTTTGCGGGTGGCAATGTAATCAAGGAAACAAAAACCCCTGTCGGGAGCATGCATCAGTATAGCAAATCCCTTTACCTTGCCGTTGTTGTTATCGGCCACAAGGAGGGTAGCCCTGAAACGATACTTGAGCGGATCATGCAATTGTTCACTTATAGCCTGGATTTTCTCCTCCTTTACTTCAGAAAACTGGCTACGCAAGATCTCTTTCACTTGCTCAACGGCATAGCGGTTCATAGGGTAAAGGTCGTCAGCAACCCTGCGAATCCTGAACATAAAATCTGATTTTGTGGTTTTTATTGAAAATGACTGGATAAAACTAAGCAAAATCAGTTGAATAATCTTTACCCCAGTAAATTTCTCTTTTAAATCAAATCAGGGTAAGAAAACCGCTTGCCTTCATAGTTCCTCAGGAAGACCTTGCCGTGCTCCCTTCCCTGGAAATAATCGGGCAACAAGGGAATCTTCCCTCCTCCTCCAGGTGCGTCAATAACATAATGAGGCACGGCATAACCAGAGGTATGTCCACGAAGCCCATCAATGATCTCAAGGCCTTTCATAACGCTTGTGCGGAAATGAGCCGAGCCAAGTATTGGGTCACACTGGTACAGGTAATAAGGCCTTACCCTGATCTTCAACAATCCCTGCATCAGTTTTCGCATCACCATTACCTCATCGTTGATTCCCTTCAAAAGGACCGTTTGACTTCCAAGTGGAATCCCTGCGTCTGCCAGCCGGTTACAAGCCTGGGCCACCTCAGGGGTCAGCTCTTCAGGATGGGTGAAGTGAATGCTCAGGTACAAGGGATGATATTTCTTCAGCATGGCCGTTAAAGCCTTGGTAATCCGCTGAGGCAATACCACAGGCACCTTCGTTCCCAACCTGATGATCTCAACATGGGGAATCGCCCTGATGGACGACAGCAAATATTCAATGTGGTTGTCGGGCATCGTCAGCACATCTCCTCCACTGATCAGCACATCCCGGATCTCGGGATGTTCCCTGATGTACTGAAAGGCTTGCTGCCAGGCTGCAGGTCCAACATGACATTTATCAGAAGCAACCATATGGGAACGCGTGCAATAACGGCAATAGGTTGAACAGAAACCTGTTGACAAGAACAAGACTCTGTCAGGATAACGATGAACCAGGTTGGGAACAGGACTGTCGTGTTCCTCGGAAAGGGGGTCAGAAGCTTCTCCCGGGCTGACCAGGAATTCATCAAAAACAGGTACAACAGTCCGCCTCAAAGCCTGCAAAGGATCAGTGGAATCCAACAAGCTTGCATAATAGGGGGTTATGCGCAAAGGCAAACTGTCATTCACCCCTGGACGGGGCTTGATTTCATTCTCTCCCAAATTCAGCACCCTGGACAAATCAGACAGGTTGGTAAAACTGTTCTTTACCTGCCACTGCCAGGTGTTCCACTCTTTAAGACTTGAGTATGGGAAAAAATGCCGTAGGAATCGCAACGAACGATCGGAAATGACCGCGCTACCTGATGGGGTTTGAACAACAGGCTTCGAAAAAGATAAACCGCTGGGAGGTTCATCGGTTTCATTGGCCATGGAGGCCTCTTCGCTTACAAGCAGAGGCCCCCGTTTAAGCTCGGAAGCTTTCATTTAAGTTTTTAATGAGCGTTTTAAGTTTTTTTTAAGGCCACTTTCTTCTCAAATCATTGAAAAACCTGATGACTCAGGAGTATTTCAAAGCCTGAAAATCATTGCAAAATTAAATCAATTTTTAATACAGAATACATCTAGAAAAAAATTTATAAAAAAACAATTCAAATTCTCATATTGCTTTATATCAGTATTTTAATAAAATTAATTTCAGAAACCAATGACAAAAAGGCTTCAAAACCCTAATTGTGAAAAATCTCTTTAATGAAACCAAAAAAAAAGTCAATTGAAGGGGATTATTCGCCCTTTTTGATATTCAGTGACAAGAGCAAAAGGCCCAGAAAAGTAAAAAGACCATTCACAATGAGTATCTCAAAACCAAACTTGTAACCCCAAAAAAGGCGCTCAGAATTCTGGGATAACAAATAACTCAGGACGGGTGACAATACAGCTACAACAGGCACCCAGCGGTCCCTCACCTTCCGTTTGGTATACAATCCGAAGAAATAAAGCCCAAGCAAGGGTCCGTATGTATAACCTGCAATGGTAAATAATTTGGATATCAGGGCCTCATTATTAATGGCACCATAGCCAAGGATAATCAGCATCACCAGTACAGCAAACCCAATATGCACCAGATAACGGGTATTTCGAATGCGTTCTTCCGTTATACCTTCTTTTCGCTTCAGTCCCAGGAAATCAAGTGTGAAGGTGGTGGTTAGGGCTGTGAGTGTACCATCAGCACTGGAGTAAGCAGCGGAGATCAGTCCAAAGAAAAAAGTAAGGCCTGCAGCAGCACCCAGGTGCTGAAGGGCAAGGATCGGAAACAATTCATCAGAGGTACGCATCACCTTAACCCCATGCACTTCAGCATACATCCAAAGCACTGCACCCAAAAACAGGAAGAGCAGGTTAACAGGGATCAAGATTGCCCCAAAGGTGAGCACATTCTTTTTGGCATCGCGAAGATTACGGCAACTCAGGTTTTTTTGCATCATATCCTGATCAAGCCCGGTCATAACAATGGTGATAAACATCCCTGCAAAAAACTGCTTGACAAAAAACCGCGGATCATTCACATCGGTAATGAACATTTTTGTATATCCTTCCTCACGGATGGCCAAAAACAAATCACTGAAATTCATGCCCAGGGCTTTGACCACAATAAAAGTCGTTATGATCACTGCACTGATCATAAAAGTAGTTTGAAGGGTATCTGTCCAGACTATTGTTTTTATACCTCCCTTAAAAGTATATAATAAGATCAACACCATAAACATGGCTACGGTTAACCACATGGGAATCCCCCAGGCATCAAAAACAAAAAGCTGAAGGACATTGACCACGAGAAACATCCTAAAGGAGGACCCGATAAGGCGCGACAGGATAAAATAAAATGAACCTGTCTTGTATGAAGCCATGCCATAGCGCTCCTCCAGGTAGCTGTAAATGGAAGGAAGCCTCAACTGATAATAAAGTGGCAGCAATACAAAGGCAATAACAAAATAACCTACCTGATAGCCAAGAACCAGCACCATATAGGAGAACTGCTCTTCCTTTACCAATCCCGGTACTGACATAAAAGTAACCCCAGAAAGTGAGGCCCCAATCATCCCATAGGCAACCACATACCAGGGTGAATTGCGGTTCCCCAGGTAATAGCTTTCGTTATTTACTTTTCGAAGGGTAAAACGGGAAATTAAAAAAATCAGGGCGGTATAGATCAGGAAGGAAATCAAGAGGATGCCAGGCGTCATGGAAGTAGCTGGTTTTGTTCTCCGCAAAAATATACAAGATTATTTAACCTTTATTTGGATATTAAAAACAAATTATTCTATATTTGTCCAATATTTAGCTAATCAAATTTATCCTTATCGTCACCAGACTATTCTTCCCCTTTATCGATTTTTCATGGAAATAAACACTACAAAGAAGATCCAGATAAAAAAAGATTTCCTCGAGGCAATCATCAATGCCCAACAGGAAATGATCTGCCGTTTCTTACCGGATACCACACTGACCTTTGTAAATCAAGCTTACTGCAGATCTTTCAACATGAAAGAAGAACAGATGGTCGGAAAGCGCTGGCTTGATTTTATCCCTGAAAAATACTGGGAATCACTCATTGACCAGCTGACAATGGTTGGTAAAACGGGGCAAATCTTTAGTTATGAACATGAAGTAATCACCCCGAAAGGCAAAACCTGTTGGCATAGGTGGACTGACATCCCAATTTTTGATGAGTTTGGTGAACTTCAGGAATTTCAATCGGTAGGTCTCGACATTACCCCGCAAAAAGAAGCGGAACTGGCCCTTCAGGAAGAGCGAAATCGCCTGGACAGCATCCTCAAAACAATTGACCATGTGATCTGGACCGCAGAACTGAACCCATTCCGGCCCATCTTTGTAAGTGATCCGGTGCTCCAAATGACCGGATATGAGCCCCGGGTTTTTTATATGGACCCCGATATCATCTCAAACCTAATATCATCAGAAGACTTCCAGAGGGTTAGGGATGAGTTTAAGTATATTCTCAAAAAGAAATTCTTTTCTTCGGAGTTTAAAATAAAAATGAAAAGTGGAGTGAAGAAATTCGTTCACTTTAAAGCCTGGTATATTGAAGGGGAAGCTGGTAAACCGGCACGCCTTGAAGGGGTGCTCTCCGATATCTCCGCCCAGAAACATTACCAGGAAAACCTGATCGCCCTCAACAACAGTAAGGACCGTATCATGGCCACAGTAGCCCACGATCTGAGGAATCCCATCAGCGGTATCCTGAGCCTGTGCAACATGCTCGAACAAAAGAAAAAAGATACTGAAAACCTGTTCTATATCGATCTTATTAAGCGATCCGCTCAAACGGCCCTAGGAATCATGGAAGAATTGCTGGAGGTTTCTGAAATGGAATCCCAGAATTTTTCCCTGTCCATGCAAAAAGTAAACCTGAGCGAATTTATCCCTGAAGTCATTGAGCAATATGAGTCGGATGCCCTTGAAAAAGAGATCAGGCTCTCCTATTCCCTTCCCGAACAGCCGTTGTTTGCTGACCTGAACATCAAGAAGTTCAGCAGGGTATTGGAGAACCTTATCAGCAACGCCTTAAAATTCACCGGTGAGAAAGGATCTGTGTCGCTCGTACTTGAAGCCCTGGATGACCATGTCCTGATTAAAGTCATGGATACAGGCATTGGCATCCCCAAAGATCTGCAGAAATTCCTGTTTGAGAAGTTTACCCGGGCCAAACGTTTTGGCCTTAAGGGTGAAAAGACGCACGGGCTGGGGATGTTTATTACCAAACAAATCGTCGACCTTCACCAGGGGAAACTTTCCTTCGAAAGCGTGGAACATAAAGGCACCACTTTTTTCATCAAACTGAAAAAATCCACCGTGTAATTAAAAACACCCCTTTCTGCAGGCTTATTAAGCACGACACAGGCGTTTTTATATTAACTTTGGCGGTTGCTGAACTATTATTTGTATTTTGGAAACTTTCTCCTCCAGGTTATTACAGGCTGCCGTTGAAGAATTCTCGCGCCTTCCCGGCATTGGCCGCAAAACCGCCTTGCGGCTTGTGCTTCACCTGCTCAGGCAGGATGAAGAAAGCGTTGCCCGCTTTTCAGAGGCTATGATCCGCTTACGTCAGGAAGTGGTTTATTGTCGCCAGTGCCACAACATCTCCGACCAGGACCTTTGTGAGATCTGCCGATCACCGCATCGTGACCAGTCCCTCGTTTGCGTGGTGGAAGACCTGCGCGACGTCATTGCCATTGAAAATACAGGACAATTCCGCGGGCTCTATCACGTGCTGGGGGGCATCATCTCCCCCATGGACGGCATTGGTCCTGGTGACCTGAATATCGAATCCCTGGTCAACCGCTTGGAAGAAAAAAAAGACAGCATCAAGGAAATCATCCTTGCCCTGAGTACCACCATGGAAGGCGACACCACCAACTTCTATATTTTCAGGAAAATCAAGCCCTTCAATGTCCAGGTATCCGTCATCGCCCGCGGCATTGCAATAGGCGACGAACTGGAATATGCCGATGAAGTCACCCTCGGAAGATCTATTGTCAACCGAACCCTGTATGAGAACATAAAATAATAGCTTGCATGGACCTTACCGTAGTCATTGTCAATTACAACGTCCAGTATTTCCTCGACCAGTGCCTCAAGTCGGTGTTCCGGTCAGGTAATACACTTGAGATGGAAGTGATTGTGGTGGACAATAACTCGGTGGATGGCTCCCAGGAAATGATCCGCGAAAAATACCCCCGGGTATTACTCATCGCCAACCAGGAAAATTCTGGATTCAGCAAAGCCAACAACCAGGCCATCCGCATCGCCAAAGGCAGGTATGTCCTGCTATTGAATCCCGATACCGTAGTGGAGGATGATACACTCACCAAAGTGGTCAGGTTTATGGACAAGCATCCCGACGCGGGCGGGCTGGGCGTAAAGATGCTTGACGGACAGGGCCAGTTCCTTCCTGAGTCAAAAAGAGGCCTCCCTACCCCTGACGTAGCCTTCTTTAAGATCTTTGGCCTTGCAAAGCTGTTTCCCAAATCCAGGACCTTTGGCAAATACCACCTGGGATACCTTGACCCTGAACAAACCCATGAAGTGGAAGTCCTTTCAGGGGCATTTATGCTGCTCAGGAAAGAAGCCCTGGAAAAGACCGGCTACCTCGACGAGGATTTCTTTATGTATGGGGAAGACATAGACCTCTCCTACCGCATCACCCAGGCAGGCTATAAGAACTATTACTTTCCGGAGACCAGGATCATTCATTACAAAGGCGAAAGCACCAAGAAAAGCAGCGTCAACTATGTGCTGGTGTTCTACAATGCAATGATCATCTTTGCCCGCAAGCACTTCTCAAAACAAAACGCCTGGCTGTTCTCATTACTGATCAATCTGGCGGTGTATTTTCGCGCAGGATTAGCAATATTCAGCCGTTTTCTAAAAAAGATATTCTGGCCCCTGCTCGATGCCCTGATCATATATGCAGGGTTCTATTTCATCAAAAACAGCTGGGAAGAGCAAGTCTTCAACGGGCCTCATTACCCGCCCGAGTTCATGCACTTCATTGTCCCCGCCTATATTCTCATCTGGTTGTTTACAGTCTACTTCAGCGGCGGATACGATAAGCCGATAAAGATTTTCCGTATCATCCGGGGCATAGGGATGGGCACAGTGATTATCCTGGTCATCTATGCCCTGCTGCCCATCAGCCTGAGGTTTTCAAGGGCACTCATCCTGCTGGGAGGAGCCTGGGCGCTCTTTTCCATACTCCTGTCTAGAACCGTCCTTTCACTGATTCGCAAACAGGGATTGCACGTCGAGTCCAGCCAAAACAAACGCATCATCATTGTTGGCGACGGGGAAGAAGCCGCCCGTATTGTACAAATGATAAGGCAAGCCGGCAACAGCGCTTTCATAGGCCTGGTTTCGCTAGCCGGCAAGAAACCCCAGGCCGGGGGGTACCTGGGCACCATCCAGCAAATCAACGAGATCATCGAAATTTACCACATTGATGAGATCATTTTCTGCGCCGCCGACATGAGTTCACAGGCCATCATCGACCATATGGCTTCCCTGAGTGATCAAAAAATCAACTTTAAGATTGCACCCCCGGAAAGCCTCTATATCATAGGAAGCAACAGCATCGAAACCTTTGAAGAATTGTTTACAATCAACATCAATGCCGTCAATAAACCGGCCAACAGGAGGAATAAAAGGCTGTTCGACCTGGTTGCATCTGGCCTGATCTTTTTAAGCCTTCCCCTTACTCTTTTCATTGTCAAAAACCCCTTGGGACTGATCCGCAATATCTTCAGCATAATCCTGGGCAGAAAATCCTGGGTAGGCTACCATATCCTTCCCAAACCCTCAAAACTCCCCAAAATTAAAAGGGGCGTGCTTTTCCCCGGTGACATGATCAGAAACAAAAGGCTTGATGAGGAAACCCGCAATAACCTCAACAACCTTTATGCCAAAGAATACCGGATTGAAAACGATCTTAACATCCTTATGAAAGGCTGGCGAAACCTGGGACGCAAGTGACCCTTAGGGGGCTTTTAAACCTTTTTCTTTTTTTTGTGTTAAAAAAGTGTGCATTTTAACTTGAAGTGACAATATTTCTCCGTGTCAGGCCATGAGGCCAACATAAATATTTTGTAACTTAGTGTTTCTTTTTCCGGAGATATTACAATTGAAAATTAAAATAAGAAATTATAAATGGCAAAGTTTGAATTGAAAATGCCCAAGCTGGGCGAGAGTATTACAGAAGCTACCATCACCAAGTGGATGAAAAATGTTGGCGATACCATTGAACTGGATGAGGCCATCCTTGAGATCGCCACCGATAAGGTAGATTCTGAAATCCCAAGCCCTGTGGAAGGTGTGCTGAAAGAGCAGTTGTTTAAGGAAGGCGATGTGGTGGAAGTGGAAACTGTCATTGCCATCATTGAAACCGGTGGAGCAGGTGCTGAAGAGAAGCCCCCGGCCGAAGAGAAGAAAGAAGAAAAGCCACAGGCTGCTGCGAAAGAAGATACGCCGGGGGCCGAAGAGAAAAAAGAGACCAGTAAAGGTGAAAGCCTGAAAAGCCGCGACAGCAGCGGACGTTTCTATTCTCCCCTGGTACGCACCATTGCCAAAGAAGAAAATATCTCCCTTGAAGAACTCGAGCGCATCCCCGGCAGCGGACACCAGAACCGCGTCACCCGCCAGGATGTAATGGATTACCTGAAGAAGCGCGAAGCCGGTGAAATCAAACCTGCCGCTTCTGCGACAAAGACCCAGGCCCCTGCTGCGGCCCCCGCCTCCCAGAAGCCCAAGGCTCCGTCCATTGCCATTGGCAACAGCGACCAGGTGATCGAAATGAGCCGCATGCGCAAGCTCATCGCCGAGCATATGGTCATGTCGGAAGACACCTCTGTCCACATTACCCTCTTTGCCGAGGCCGATATGACCAACATCGTCAACTGGCGCAACAAGCAAAAAGGCATCCTCCAGAAACGCGAAGGCGAAAAACTCACCTTCACCCCCATTTTCATTGAAGCCATTGCCAAGGCCCTGCGCGACTACCCCATGGTAAACATTTCTACCGAAGGGGATAAAATCGTCGTTCGCAAAAATGTGAACATTGGCATGGCAGCCGCCACCCCCGACGGCAACCTGATTGTGCCCGTCATCAAGAATGCCGACCACAAGAGCCTGCTGGGCCTGACCAAGGAAGTAAACGACCTGGCCAACCGCGCCCGCGCCAGCCAGTTAAAGCCCGATGAGATCCAGGGAGGAACCTTCACGCTGACCAACTTCGGCACCTTCGGCGCCATTGGCGGAACCCCCATCATCAACCAGCCGCAGGTGGCCATCCTCGGCGTGGGGATCATCCAGAAGAAGCCTGTGGTGATCGAAAGCCCGCAGGGCGATTCCATCGGCATCCGCCATATGATGATGCTCTCCCTCTCGTGCGACCACCGCGTGGTGGACGGCGCCCTGGGAAGCATGTTCCTCAAGCGCGTAGCCGATTACCTCGAAAATTTCGATACCAGCCAGAATATATAATCCGGAAGGACTATTTTTCGATAGAGGCTGCCTCCTGTTTGCAAGGCAGCCTCTTTGTTTTTTGTACTTGTCCTGTTTGAACCATTCGCTTTCCAATCTCCAGAATAAAAATCAATTCTGGTGGGGTAGTCCTTCCCCGCCAATAAAGCTATTCCCTGGCTGATCTTCCAGGAAATTTTAACGTATTCAACACATTGTTTAAACGTAGTTAAGACGAAGTTTAAACGTGCGTGCACGTCTGAACTACGTCTTAACTACGTGTTAACTACGTCTGAACTACGTCTAAACTATGAACCAAAATAAGTCCGGATAGGTTTTTGACCGGTTGTTTTTTGGAGGTGCGAAAAAGAAGATTTCCTTATGGGGTTCAGGCTAATTCCTAAAGCCTGAAATTTCATTAGGGCTTCAGAAAAACCTTAATATTTTTTCCTAAACATCGTGTGTTTTCTAAGGGATCGAACGCAAGAGATGAAAACCATTGCCCAATTTTTGGGTGGTTTTCTTTTGAATTCTCTGAAATTCGCCTGAACTTTGAAAGAAAGAAAAAACACTTCTGCTATGCGGTATACTTCCTACCTGCTGGCAATCCTTGGTCTGCTCGGCGCCCCCCTTCTTGGGGCCTACCTGGCTGACATACCATTGAACAGGATGCTGGTCATCCCGCCCATGACAACAGAAGTCACCATTGACAAAGCCCCCTTCTCCTGGGTTGCCTTTTTTGTCCTTCTGGCATTGATCCTGTTGGTCATGCTGCCCTTTATTGTCAGGATTCTCAAGGCTCAAAAAAGTTTTGTTCCCATTTCCCGTAAAAAACATCCTTTTCCCTGGTGGGGATGGCTGGGGCTGGTCATCCTGCTGCTTGGCTGGCTGATGGCCTGGACGAGGTTTCCCTGGTTTGAAAACCTGCAGACCTACACCTTTACTCCTCCCTGGCTGGGCTTTATCCTGCTTGTCAATGCCCTGACCTACAGGCGCAGCGGCTGGTCGCTGATTACCCACAAACCCGCTTTCCTGCTGGCCCTGTTTGTTTTCAGCGCCCTGTTCTGGTGGTATTTCGAATACCTCAACCTGATGGTCGAGAACTGGTTTTATGTGAATACCGGTGATTTAAGCAAGGGGCAATTTTTCTTGTATGCCACCCTCCCCTTTTCCACTGTGCTGCCTGCCGTGATCAGCACCCGCCACCTGATCAGCACCTTTCCCCGCCTGACTGCGGGTCTTGATCATTTTATCCCATTAAAAACCTCAAACCAGGAGGCTTTAGCCTGGGGGGTTTTCCTGGCAGGGGTCATTGGGCTAATGGCCATCAACTTCCAGCCCGATTTTCTCTACCCCCTGCTTTGGCTGGCGCCGACAGCCATACTGGCCTCTTCAATGGCCTTGGGGGGTAATACCGAACTCTTTGATGCACTGCCTTCCGGAAACTGGAAATACATTTTTTCCCTAGCACTGGCAGCCCTCATTTGCGGATTCTTCTGGGAGCTATGGAATTTCAACAGCTTTACCCAATGGCATTACTCCGTCCCCCTGGTACATCGCTTCCAGCTCTTTGAAATGCCCATTCTGGGCTATGCAGGTTATCTGCCCTTTGGGCTTCAGTGCGGACTGGCAGCTATCCTTACCGAAAAAATCTTGGCTAATTTAAAAAAAATGTCATAGATTTACGGGTCATCACATACTGTTCAACCATAAATCAAGTCAAGATGAAAAGTGATCATGGAAGTGGATCCGCCAGCGCTGTTTACGGCCTCGGTTTCATCGGCGCCGTCATCTATTACATCTCAACCGCTACAAGCTTCTGGATAGGCCTGCTGGGCTTCCTGAAAGCCATTGTATGGCCGGCTTTCCTTGTTTACGAAGCCCTTAAAGCCCTCGGCGCCTGATTTAGAATCAGGTTTTCTGCTCCTCCCCGCTCACCGGCAGAATCCCTGCCGGCCAAATTGTTTTTTGCCCGGCGTACCCATTCTACCTTTCCCGGGGCAATAATGAAAACCACAACACCCGGCAACATTTCTTTTCCCATATTTTGTTTACTTTCGCAAATAACAATAAGCCTGAACCGAACTCATGAAACTCAACCTTACCCGTCCCCTGGCCTTTTTTGACCTGGAAACCACCGGCGTAAACGTGGTGGCCGACCGAATCGTGGAGATTGCCATTTACAAGGTGAACCCCGATGGAACAACCGAAAGCTTCAGCAAGCTCATCAATCCCGGTCGTCCCATTCCGCCTGAAACCACAGCCATCCACGGCATCCGCAACGAAGATGTGGCTGATGCCCCTACTTTTGCGCAACTGGCACCTACGCTTGAGAAATTCCTGGCCAACTGCGACCTGGCGGGCTACAACAGCAATAAATTTGACGTCCCGATGCTTATCGAGGAGTTCCTGCGCTGCGGCATCAACTTTGACTTGAAAAAGCGCCGCCTCATTGATGTGCAGAACATCTTCCATAAAATGGAACCACGTACCCTTAAGGCCGCCTATAAGTTTTATTGCGGGCAGGAACTGGTCGACGCCCACGAGGCGGAAGCCGATACAAGGGCAACGTTTGAGATACTGGAGGCCCAGCTTGATTATTATAAGGACGCCGAATACACCGACCGCGATGGTAAGACCAGTCAGCCCATACAAAATGACGTGGACGCTCTTTACCAGTTCTCATACAACCACCAGCACGCCGACCTGGTGGGCCATATCGGCATCAACCGCCAGGGCAATGAGATCTTTAACTTCGGCAAGAACAAAGGACGCGAAGTGGAAGAGGTATTCAAAAAAGAACCCCAGTATTACAACTGGATGATGAATGCCGACTTCCCCCTCTCCACCAAAAATGTCATTACTGCCATTTATATGCGGGGAAAAAGCCAGGGGCAGTTTATTTTTAAAAGTTGAGGTTTGGGGTTTGGGGTTTAAGGTTTAAGGTTTAAGGTTTAAGGTTCCAGGTTTCGGGTTTCAGAGCTTGTCCGCTTACCAGCGGATTTTACTCCATGCCCCATGCACCATGCACAATCCGTATAATCAATAGCAATCCGTGTAATCAATAAAATCCATGAAGATCATTTGCATCGGAATGAACTACCCCGCGCACCTGGCCGAGCTGAACAATCCCCTGCCTGAGGAGCCTGTTTTTTTTATGAAACCCGAGACTGCCCTGATCAGGGCAGGGCTGCCTTTTTTTGTTCCGGATTTTTCAAACGAGGTACATTATGAGGTGGAGCTGGTGCTGAGCATTTCGAAGTTAGGCAAACACATCCAGGAACGTTTTGCCCATACCTATTACCAAGAGATTGGCATTGGCATCGATTTCACTGCACGTGATGTCCAGCGGATGTGCCGTGAACAAGGCCTCCCTTGGGAGAAGGCAAAGGCATTTGACGGATCCGGGCCTGTCAGCAAGTTTATACCCTTGACAAACCTTGAGAACCCTTCCGATATTTCCTTCAGCCTGAAAAAGAACGGCGAGCTGGTGCAGCAAGGCCGATCATCCGATATGATCTTTAACTTCAACCAACTGATTTCCTACGTGTCAAAATACGCCACCCTCAAAATGGGCGATATGCTATTTACAGGCACCCCCTCGGGCGTAGGCCCCGTAAAGCCGGGCGACCGCCTCGAAGCCTTTCTTGAAGACAAAAAAATGCTCGACATCAAAGTTAAATAAGCTCCTCTCATTCTTCATTTTTCACTTTTCATTTTTCATTTCCATGAAAAGGCTTTCCCCCGAATACTACCTGAATCCCGACGTGGTTTTCCTGGCCCGGGACCTGCTGGGTAAGTCACTGATTACCAGCATTGACGGGCAGGGCGTAACGGGCGGAATGATTGTGGAGACTGAAGCTTATGCAGGGGAAATCGACCGCGCATCACACGCTTATGGGGGCCGCCGAACCCAACGCACCGAAACAATGTACAATACAGGAGGGATTGCTTATATTTACCTGTGCTATGGCATGCACCACCTGTTCAATGTAGTCACCAATATTGAGGGCATCCCGCATGCCATCCTGATCAGGGGCCTTATGCCCACTGTCGGGCAAGAGCTGATGGCCCACCGGACAGGTAAACCAACAGAGAAACTTCAATTGCTCAACGGCCCCGGGAAACTCACCAAAGCCTTGGGGATCACCACGCGGCACGATAAAACCTCCCTGGGCAGCGACCTCATCTGGATAGAAGACTCCAATCCCGGTCAGACAAAAGGCCATATCATTGCAGCCCCCCGCATAGGGGTGGATTACGCGGGCGAGCACGCCCATTGGCCTTACCGCTTCCTGATGAAATCCCTCCCTGAATCTGAACAACTCCCTCTTTCAAAAACCTGAACAAAAAGCAATTAAACCCGACTCCGGCATCCAGAATAAAACCATCGGTAATAGACCTTGCCTGAGCATTCAGCACCCCTTTTATTCCGGGAAAAAACGGCCCGGGCCCCATCTTTTCCACAAAGGATTCATTAACCATGCATCGGGTATCCTGACTCAAGGGTTAACCGTATTTTAACCAATTGTAATTGGTAAAAGTACGGTTTAACTAAAAAGAAAACCTGGAATTGATATAAGGAACCTTTAGACCGGGGTACTGCTGAGGGCAAATTTTCTGAATTGCTTAATCTTTATTTTTCAATTATTTATTAAATTGCAGGCACAAAGAAAAAACGGCTGAAACAGAGACATCCGCCCATTTCCCAATAATACAGAGCATATGCCCGAAACTGAGCTTCGGGAAATCCTGGTTAAACATTATAAGGCCGACATCCTTGCCTATATGGATGCGCATCCTGAGGCCTTTGAGGCGGCGGTCGGTCTGGCTCTTGGCGAGGAGTCGCCCCGGGCCTGGAGGGCCTCCTGGATTCTTTGGAGTTGCATGGAAGACAACGATGCAAGGATCAGGCCATTTGTTGGCGACATGATCCGCCAGCTAGCGCTTGTGAAGGAGAACCGTCAGCGCGAATGGCTGATCATCCTCCAGAAAATGGAAATCGGCCAGGAATACGAAGGCCTGCTGCTGGATGCCTGTATCCGAATCTGGGAAAGCGTTGGCAAGAAACCCGGGGTAAGGCTTCACGCTTTCAGAATAATGGCTAAATTAGCTGGCAAATATCCTGAGCTGGGCAATGAAATGGCTTTTCTCACCCAGGACCATTACCTGGAAAATTTATCGCCTGGCGTGAGACAGATCGTGACAAGAATGACAGGCCGTTTATTAAAGAAATGATGCTTTTTATTGAAGAAGCAGGGATCGAAAAAAGGAATCAGCTTTCAAAAAACATTTTAATCCTTTCAAGATGAGCAAATTCAGCAAACAAATACCCCAGGAATTCACCGTAAAGGGAAATGAATTAAAGTGCCCGGTATGTGGGAATAGGCGTTTCAGGACCCGGAAAGCCATGCTGAACACGTTCTGGGCCACCCTGTTCGACCTTGATTGGGTCAACCGAAATGCCGACTGCTATGTATGTTCGGAATGCACCCATATTATGTGGTTTTTAGGCGACTGATTCCTTAGCCAGTCCCCTGGAGGCGTATTACTTTCAAGGTTAAAAGGCCAGCACCCGGGCTGCCCCCTTTGATTTCATATAATCTATCCTGAAAACGTTTTCTCAAGCGTGATAATGCTTACTTTTGCAAATTATTATGCAAGGAAAACTGAAAATTGTATTGCATCCCGGCAAAGACGGGGCAATCAGGCGCTTTCACCCCTGGGTATTCAGCGGGGCCATCAAAAAAATTGAAGGTGAAGCCGGGGATGGCATGCAGGCCGAAGTATTCAGCCATCATGGCGATTACCTGGGCGCCGGCATTTACCAGGATGCCACCATAGCCGTGCGCATCCTGGCATTTCCACCGGCTCGTCCTGAACATCTGGATGATACTTTCTGGACAAAAAAAATTGAGCAGGCCTTCCAACTGCGGAAGGACGCCGGACTGACCGAAAGCAAGGAAACCAACGTATATCGTTTGGTACACGGAGAGGGTGACCATCTGTCAGGGCTCATCATCGATCATTACAACGGCCACCTGGTAATCCAGGTACACGCCACGGGGATGTATCCTTACCTGGAGGTCATTGCCGGGGCGCTGAAAAAGATTTACGGAAAAAGCCTCAAAAGCATTACCGACAAAAGCCGCGATACCCTGCCCGACGCCTTCTGGCAAGGAAAAACCTTTGAAGGCAATTTGTTTGGCGAAGCAGGGCTGGCAGAGGTTTTGGAACATGGCCATAAGTTCCTGATTGACCTTGAGAAGGGGCAGAAAACCGGCTTCTTCATCGACCAGCGTGAAAACAGGCAGTTGCTCGGGCAGTATTGCGCGGGGCGAAAAGTATTGAACACTTTTTGCTATTCAGGCGGTTTTTCGGTGTATGGCCTGGATGAGGGCGCGGCAGAAATGCATTCGCTCGACAGCTCGGCCAGGGCCATTGAGCTGACCGAACGCAACATCGCCCTGAACTTTGGGGAGGATGCCCCTCACCGTTCCATCATTCAGGACACGCTTAAGTATCTGAAGCATACGGATGAGACTTATGATGTGATCATTCTGGATCCCCCTGCTTATGCCAAGCACACCCACGCCCGCCACAACGCCCTTCAGGGCTATAAACGCCTTAATCTTGAGGCCATGAAACGAATCAGGCCCGGTGGCCTGCTGTTCACCTTCAGCTGCTCACAGGTGGTGGATAGGTCCCTTTTCAGGGGCACCGTGCTGGCCGCTGCCATTGAATCAGGCAGAAACGTCAGGATCCTTCACCAGATGACCCAGCCTGCCGACCATCCCGTAAACATCTTCCATCCTGAAGGGGAATACCTGAAGGGACTGGTGCTTACGGTGGACTAAGGGTTGGAAGCGTTGTGAATGTTGTACTTGTGGATGTTGTCCTGCTTGTTCTGCCGGCCAGGGGATTGTAGGGATGGTATTTGGTTTTTCAGAAGAGCGGTGTTTGAGCAATCCAGTGAGATTTGAATGAGGGACAGGGAATAACGATTTTTGATTTTTGAAGAGAATAAGCAGGCTAAGAACGCGAACCGGATAACAATACCAAGGATGCCAACCCCCAACTCAGCTGTCAGCAATACCTACCGCAGTATCTGGAACATCTCCTACCCGATCATCATTGGTTTGGTGGCGCAGAACCTGATGGTGGTGATCGACACTGCTTTCCTGGGCCGCCTTGGGGAGGTATCGCTTGGGGCGGCTGCCATCGGGGGGTTGTTTTACCTGACCCTTGTGATGTTTGGCGCGGGGTTTGCTATTGGGATGCAAATCATTATCGGACGCCGAAACGGAGAAGGCCGGCAGCGCACCATTGGAAGGATATTTGACCACGGCTTGTATTTTATGGTGGGGATGGCCCTGCTGCTGATCCTGTTCCTGAGCCTTGCCGGTCCCTCCCTCCTGGGCCGCTTCATCAGCTCACCTGCCATCCTTGAGCAAAGCCTTGTATTTATCAGCTACCGCCGCTTTGGCTACTTTTTCGGCTTCCTTATCATGGTGTTTAATTCCTTTTATGTAGGGATTGTGCGCACCCGGATGGTCTCAGTGGCCACAATCATTATGGCCACAAGCAACATCGTTCTTGATTACGGGCTGATATTCGGCAAGCTGGGACTGCCTGAAATGGGCATATCAGGGGCAGCCCTTGCCACCAACCTGGCCGAATTCATCACTTTTTTGTTTTATTTGCTCTGGTCATTTAAAAACAAGTGCATCTCCTCCTTCAGGCTTTTACGCTTCCATAAGCCCCGAAAACGGCTGTACGATGACCTGTTAAAATTGAGCCTGCCCGTGATGCTACAGCATTTCATCTCATTCTCGGCCTGGTTCATTTTCTTTATGATCCTTGAAAAGATTGGCGAAACGGCTCTTGCAGCTTCCAACATCACACGAAGCATATATATGCTGCTGATGATCCCGGTTTGGGGGCTGAGTTCGGCCACCACCACCCTGGTAAGCAATATCATCGGGCAGGGAAAATCAGATGAGGTGATGCCCATGATCAAGAAAATTATGACCATAAGTTTCATAGCCAACCTCTTGCTTATCCAGGTGCTGATTTTCTTTCCCCGCACCGTCATTTCTTTCTTTACCCAAAGTCCTGAACTGGTGGAAGCCACCCTTCCCCTGCTGCGGGTCATCACCCTGTCGCTAACCGTTTTTTCGGTAAGCATGATCATCTTCAGCGCCCTTTCGGGAACGGGCAAAACAGGCACGGCCCTTCGCATTGAGGTGATCTCTATCATTTTGTACCTGCTCTTTGCTTTCATCCTGGCCGTGGGTTTCGACGCCCCTGCCAGCGGCGTTTGGTTTGTTGAAGTTTTATACTTTACCGTCATCGGGGTCTTCGCCTACATTTTCCTCAAACGGGGCACCTGGAAGGAACTTGTTGTGTAAGGAACCCTCCCCGGGATAGCCTCTCTTCCCGAGCCATTAATCCGGGCATCCTGGCCGCCATTATTCCTTTTCAATCCCGAAATTTTAATGGGTAAGTTTTATGTTACGGAATGTAAGCTTTTAGGCAGGAAAGCGTTAAAATCATTTATATTTGCAGACAGGAAATTTTGTTGTGTTACTTTTTTCGGCTAAATATCAATGCGCAGGTTATTCATATATCTCCCCCTTCTCGTATTATTCTTTCTTTTACCGGTCAGTTCCCAGCCCCTTCAGCCCAAGTTTCTGCAGCCTGAAGGAGTGAAAAACTCCGATCCGGAGTTCAGCACCCTGTGGGTGGACTCAGTCTTTACCAGCCTGAGCCTGGAACAGCGCATTGCCCAGCTGATCCTGATCGCCGTGCACACCGACCAGGGGAGCGACTATTACAACCTTATTGAGCGTCAGGTGGCCGAAAACAACCTTGGCGGTATTGTTTTTTTCAAAGGAGGCCCCTTGCGGCAGGTGAAGATCACCAACAGGCTTCAGGAAGCGGCTGCAACTCCACTGCTGGTGGCAATGGACGCCGAATGGGGCGCTGCCATGCGCCTTGACAGCGTTAAGGCTTTCCCCTACCACCTCACAATGGGGGCCATTGCAGGGGAGCGCCTGGTATATGAGATGGGCCATCAGGCAGGTCTGCAGCTTCGAAGGCTGGGGGTGCATATGAGTTTCGGGCCCGTGGTGGATGTAAACACAAACCCAGACAACCCGGTGATCAACTACCGGTCATTTGGCGAAAGCCGCTTTAATGTGGCCGTGAAAGGCATTGCCTATATGCAGGGCTTGCAGGATGCAGGCATTATTGCTTCAGCCAAGCATTTCCCCGGGCACGGCGACACCCATACTGATTCGCACCACACCCTGCCCCTAATGGACCATAGCCGCGAGGAGATGGACTCCATACACCTGTACCCATTCAGAAAACTTATTGAAAAAGGCCTGCAGTCGGTCATGGTGGCCCACCTCGAGGTACCCTCCCTTGAGCCTGCCCAGCACCTGGCTACTTCCCTTTCCAGGAATGTTATTGAGGAGTTGCTGGTCAATGACATGGGCTTCCAGGGGCTGGTTATCTCCGATGCCCTGAATATGAAAGGGGTCAGCGATCATTATAAGGCAGGGGCCCTTGAGCTAAGGGCTTTGAAGGCTGGGAATGACTTGCTGCTGATGCCTTCGAACATTCCCCTGGCCATCCGCACCATCGGGGATGCCGTCAGAAACGGGGAAATTGAAGAGGGACTGATCAACCGAAAGGTGCGCAAGGTGTTGTATTACAAGCAACGGGCGGGTCTTGCCCAACACAGGCAAATAAAGCCGGAGCACCTGGTCGACGATCTGAATGGGCGGCAGGTGGATGTGCTGAACAAACAACTGGCCCAGGCTGCCATCACCCTGATACACAACGAAGGAGAGATCATCCCCTTGGGGGATATCCATAACACCCGCATAGCAGCCCTGTCGATAGGGCATGAGAAAGGAAACCCTTTTCAGGCAATGCTGGGGAACTATGCTTGTGTGGAGGAATTCTCACTGCCTAAAAACCCCAGCGAGGCCCAGACCACTGAAATGCTTCGGCGCCTGAAGGATTATGATCTGGTTGTGGTGGGTCTTCACCGCAACCACCACAACATGGGCAGGAATTATGGCATACATAACGGACACATCGAAATCATCCGAAGCCTGGCCCGCAGGCAAAAGGTCGTGGTTTCGGTATTCGCCAACCCATACAGCATCAAAGGCTTTGGAGCAGTGGCCCTGGAAGTGGACGGCCTGTTGGTGGCTTACCAGGATGGGAAGGATTTTGAGGAGGCTGCCGCCCAGGTGATCTTTGGAGGACTTCCGGCAAAGGGCCGACTGCCGGTATCCATAACGCCCCACTTCCCCGTTTATAAAGGCATACAAACTCCTGAAAGATTCAGGATCACATTTGCCGAGCCTGAAGAGGCAGGCATTTTGCCCCAATACCTGGGTGCCATCGACAGTTTGGCCAGGATGGGCATCGACAGCCTGGCCTATCCCGGTTGCCAGATTGCCATTGTCAGGGACGGGAAGCTCATTTACCACAAGGCTTTTGGTCACCACACCTATTTCAAGCAACAGGCAGTAAGCCTGGACGACATTTACGACCTGGCCTCCATTACCAAGATAGCAGCCACTACAGCCTCAGTGATGCGTTTAACGGATGAGGGAAAGCTTGACCTCCACAGGTACATCGGTGATTATCTTCCCTGGCTTAAGGGGAGCGACAAGGACAAGATAGACATGCGCGATTTACTGTCTCACCAGGGGAGATTTTTACCCTGGATCCCTATGTACAACAGCACGCTTACCGACGGGAAGCCCAGGCCGGGCATCTTCAGCCCGGAACCTTCGGCCGAGTTTCCTGTGCGGGTGGGTGAAAAGCTGTTCATCCATAAAGACTACCGCGACACCATTTTCAATCAGATCAGGGAGTCGAACAGGCTTCGCAAGCGTAGTTACCGATACAGCGACCTTGGGTTCATTTTGCTCACAGAAGTCGTTGAGCGCCAGAGCGGTATACCCCTGGATCAGTATGCAGCGAAGACCTTTTATGAGCCCCTTGGCTTGGCAACAATGACTTTCAACCCCCTTGGGAAAATCCCTGTTCAAAGGATTGTCCCTTCAGAGAACGATACGGTGATGCGCAAGGAAATCATAAGGGGCTTTGTCAACGATCCCAATGCAGCCATGCTGGGCGGTGTGTCGGGGCATGCAGGGCTGTTCTCCAATGCCCTGGATCTTGCAGTATTGATGCAAATGTTTCTTCATCACGGTGAATACGGGGGGCAGCAATACCTAAACCCTGCCACCATCAGGGAGTTCACAAGGGTGCAGTTTGCGGGTAACAGAAACCGCCGCGGCCTGGGCTTCGACAAGCCTTCCATCACCCCCGCCAACGGTAGCCCGGCCTGCGAGTCGGCATCACCCCTGAGCTATGGCCACAGTGGCTTCACGGGAACTTTCACCTGGGTTGACCCTACCGAACAACTGGTCTATGTCTTCCTTTCCAACAGAACCTTTCCCTATCCTTCCAATGGGAAATTAATGGAACTGGACATCAGGATAAAGATTCAGCAGGCCATTTATGATGCAATTGAACAATCACGCCCCAAAGAAAACCCTGAATTGAACGAACTCATTTTTTAAAATCTTTAGCCATGTTTTTAAACATTCCCCTCATTGAATGGATCGGTTATATTGGCTCAGTTGTGGTTGCCATTTCCCTGACGATGAGCTCCATCGTCAGGCTCAGGTGGCTGAACCTGGCAGGCTCAGCAGTATTCTCCTTTTACGGCTTTGCCATTGGATCCCTCCCCGTTGGTTTGCTTAACCTGTTTATCGTCATCGTCAATATATATTACCTGATCTCGATCTATTCCCGCAAGGATGCCTATAAACTTTTATCCATCAAGGGCGACAATGCCTATGTAAGGTATTTCCTGGATTATTACCAGTCAGAAATCAGGAATTTTTTTCCCGATTTTGATGAACACGCCAAAAAGAGGATGGAAGAGCGCGAGGATCCCATTTCGCTGATTACCCTGCGCAATGCGGCTGTAGCAGGCATTTTCCTGGGACACCAGCAGGAGGATGAGGTGATGGTAGACCTTGACTTTGTAATTCCCGAATACAGGGACATGAAACCCGGGCAATTCCTGTTTGAAAAGAACCTTCATTTTTTTCGAAAGAGGGGCGTGAAGCGCATCGTGAGCCAGGTAAAAAACAGCAAGCATCAGAACTATTTAAAGCATATGGGGTTTATTGAACAACAAGGCCCAGGGCAGGAAAATATTTTAATAAAAACCATTGATAATTAATTCTTAAAAAGTACCATGCTAAAGAAGACCTTATTGTGGGGTTTTGCATTACTGCTAACCCTTGGAGCTGTATATTACACCCGGCTGACAGGGCCAACCAAGCCTTACAAGGGCAGTGTTGCCCTTGGCCAGAAAACCATCCACTTCAGCCTGATCCGCACCTACAATAAACCCGCGGATGCCCCAGCCAAGGTAGTGGTGCCTGATACTTCTATCAGCGGGCATTACCGTTACAGGCGCACCCCCAGCCACGATGAATGGACCCAGGCGCCCCTGCTGAGGGAAGGAGATGAACTGATTGCCTACATCCCCCAGCAACCCTCGGCGGGTAAGGTAGCCTACCAGGTCACCCTTGAAAAAGACGGCGCACAGGTTGTGCTGAGTGAAGAGCCCATAGTGATCCGTTTCCGCAATGACGTACCCGCCTGGGCAATGATTCCGCATATCCTCCTGATGTTTGCAGCCATCTTCTTAAGCACGCGTGCAGGAATGGCAGGTGTATTCAGGCATAGGACCTATGGGCTGAGCCTGGCTACCCTGTTGCTTCTTCTTGGAGGGGGTCTGATCTTTGGACCCATCGTCCAGAAATATGCCTTTGGAGCCTTCTGGACGGGATGGCCCTTCGGAACAGACCTCACCGACAACAAGACCCTGGTGATGTTTCTGTTCTGGCTCTTCGCCTTCATTAAGGTGCGCAAAAACCCCTACCATCGCACTTGGGTCATCGTGGCTGCTGTGGCTACCCTAATTGCCTATATGATACCCCATAGCCTGTTGGGATCAGAAATTGATTTCACCCAGGAAGGGATGCAATAAGATATTTCGGTTATAAAAATGGCTGCCTGGATTCAGGCAGCTATTTTTTTTTGCTAAAGAACACATAGCAGGAATATTTATTTTTTATTTAAGGAAAGATATAAAAATTTAAATGAAAAAAATCTGTAAATTTGAACCAAACCAGCATATTAACGCTTAGTTTCCTTCCTCAAACTTACAAAAATTTCTTTTACACATGGGATACATCAAGTTTGACAAAAACCAACTGATCAACCTGGAATATTCACTCAGCAAGGAAATGATCAGGTCGAACCGAGCAGGCTCTTTTTCCTGCACCACGATCATTGGTTGCAATACCCGAAAATACCACGGATTGCTGATCTGCCCCCAGCCTACCCTGGACAATGACAACCATGTCCTGCTGTCGAAGGTGGATGAGACCGTTATTCAGCACGAGGCCGAGTTCAACATTGGGGTGAACAGGTATCCCGGGACGTACAACCCCAAAGGGCACAAATATGTGCGGGATTTTATTGCCGACATCATTCCCCAGGTAACCTTTCGGGTTGGCGGAGTGATCCTAAGCAAGGAAACGATGTTTGTTACCGAAGAAGAGATGGTGCTTATCCGCTATACCTTGCTGGATGCCCACTCCCCCACCCGCATCAGGCTGAAGCCATTCCTGGCCTTCCGCAGCATGCACCGCCTGAGCAAGCAGAACATTGACCTGGAGACCCGTTACGACGAAGTTCCAAATGGAATAAGGACCCGCATGTATGCTGGCTATTCCAACCTTTATATGCAGTTTTCAAAAAAGGGGGTGGAGTACACCCATGTTCCCGACTGGTATAAAGACATTGAATACACCCAGGAAAAGGAAAGGGGCTTTGAGCACCACGAAGACCTTTATGTCCCCGGATTTTTTGAGGCAGACATCAAGAAGGGTGAAAGCATCATTTTCTGCGTTTCCACGCGTGAGGTTAATCCTGGGAACTTATCCAGGCTGTATACCAATGAGCTGAAGCGGCGCACTCCAAGAAGCACTTTTGAAAACTGCCTGGGCAATTCAGCACAGCAGTTCATTAACCGCCATGACGAGAAAGCGGATATCATTGCGGGCTATCCCTGGTATGACCGGATGGGCCGTTTCACCTTCATTTCCTTGCCGGGCCTCAGCCTTGAGCCCTCAGGGATTGGTGCCTGCAAAGCAGTGCTGCAGACAATGATCACCGAAATGAAAGGGGCCTTTTTCCCGGAATTTGGACGGGGACTCGCTACTTCCTATGAGTCGGCCGATACTTCCCTGTGGTATTTCTGGGCCCTTCAACACTGCGCTGAAAAGGGTGAACGCCCCGACCGCCTGTGGAAAGCCCACGGAAAGAATATCCGCACCATTCTTGAAACCTATGCCCAGGGCACGCCTAACGGCATCCGAATGCGCGAAAACGGGCTGCTGTATATTGACGCCATCTCGCCCAACCTCACCTGGATGAATGCAGAGGTGCACGGAAGGACAGTGACACCCCGTTACGGCTACGTTGTTGAGGTAAATGCCCTTTGGTACAACGCCATTCACTTCGCCCTGGAGCTGGCCCGCACAGGGAAGAACGAAGCCTTTGTGCGTGAATGGGAAAGCGTAGCCGAAAGGATTGATAAGAATTTCGTTGAAATATTCTGGAACGGGGAAAACAATTGCCTGTCGGATTTTGTTACGGATAACGGGTCAAACAATCAAATCCGGCCTAATCAAATCATTGCAACATCCCTGGCTTACAGCCCCCTTGAGGCCAATCTCAGAAACAAAGTGGTAGACGCGGTAAGAAAAGAACTGCTGACGCCAAGGGGCTTGCGGAGCCTTTCGCCCAAGGATCCTCAATACAAGGGCCGTTACAGCGGGAATGAGCAGGAGCGCAACCAGGCTTTCCACCAGGGAACCGTGTGGCCATGGCTGCTGGGCCATTACGCTGAGGGATTCCTCAGGCTCCACGGAGCACAAGGTGTGGGAGAAATCAGGAGTCTTTATCACGGCTTCGAAGAGACCATGATGGAGGATGGCATTGGTACGGTATCTGAAATTTATGAAGGCGATCCTCCCCATGCAGGATGCGGGGCCATTTCATTTGCGGCTAGTGTTGCAGAATTGATGCGTATGATTTATCTTACTGAAGTGGTCTATTCGGAAGACAAGAAAAAACAAAACAAGAAGAACTCAAAAAAATAACCGCATATGAAGGTATTGATGTTTGGATGGGAATTTCCGCCCCATATCTCGGGAGGCCTCGGAACGGCTTGCTATGGTCTGACCAAGGCCTTGATGAAGCACGGGCTCGACATCATCTTTGTTGTTCCCAAGGCTTACGGTGATGAAGAAAAGGAAAGCATCAGGCTGGTGAATGCCTCGGATGTCCTGATTGACATCAGGGATGAGCATTTCCGTGAAATGATCTCCAAACTCAGCTACCTGGAAATTGACTCTACCCTGATCCCTTATGCCGATGATGAGGAATATTTCCGTATCACCGAGCAACTGGAGAAAGGGGTGAAAGCCGAACAGCTGAGTTTAAAAACCCAGAAGTATAGTTTTTCGGGAGGCTACGGGAAGAACCTGATGGAAGAAGTCAAGCGTTATGCTTTGGTTGGTGCCGAGGTGGCCCGGCAGCAGGAATTCGACATCATCCACGCGCACGACTGGCTGACCTATATGGCTGGCGCAGAAGCCAAGCGTATCAGCGGCAAGCCCCTGGTGGTGCATATGCATGCGACCGAATTTGACCGCTCGGGAGAGCACGTCAACCAGCTGGTCTACGACATTGAAAAGGCGGGAATGGAAGCTGCCGATGTGGTGGTTGCCGTGAGCAACCTGACCCGCAACATTGTGATCAAGCGCTACGGCATTCCCCCTGAGAAGGTGATCACCGTGCACAATGGGGTAGAGCCTGCGAGCCCCAATAAATACCTCGACACTGAAAAAAAGGTGCGTGAGAAGATCGTCACCTTCCTTGGCAGGATCACCTTTCAGAAGGGCCCCGAATACTTTATTGAAGCCGCCCATAAAGTGCTTCAACGTGATCCGAACGTACGCTTTGTCATGGCAGGCAGCGGAGACCTGCTTCCGAAGATGATCCGCAGGGTTGCCAAGCTGGGAATGGCCACCAAGTTCCATTTTACCGGCTTCCTGAAAGGAGATGACGTGGACAAAATGTTTGGCATGAGCGATGTATATGTGATGCCCTCTGTCTCCGAACCCTTTGGCATTTCGCCCCTGGAGGCCATGCGCTCAAATGTGCCAGTGATCATCTCCAAGCAGTCGGGTGTGGCTGAAGTCCTTGACTATGCTATTAAGATTGATTTCTGGGACATTGACGCCATGGCCGACGCCATTTATGCCCTGCTGCATTTCAATGCCCTGCCCGAAATGTTTAAGAAATACGGGAAAACCGAAGTAGAAAACATCAAATGGGACCAGGCAGGAAAAAAAGTTAAGGATATTTACCAGGACCTCCAGAAATAACACCCCGGGGGGAAATAAACCAAAATGCATTAAAAAACCAAAACCAAAGCCATGAAGTCTATCTGCTTATTCTTTGAGATTCACCAACCATTCAGGCTCAGGACCTACCGTTTTTTCGACATCGGACACAAGCATGATTATTTCGATGATTATGCCAACCGTTTTTTAATGCAACAGGTGGCCGAGAAGTCCTATCTGCCAGCCAATGCCCTGCTTCTGGAAATGATACGCAAGCACGGCAAGAAATTCAGGATCAGCTTCAGTATTTCAGGAGTGGCCCTGGAGCAGTTTGAGTTGTATGCCCCTGAGGTCTTGAAGAGCTTCCAGGAATTGGCCAAAACGGGTTGTGTGGAATTTCTTGCCGAGACCTATGGCAACACCCTGGCTTCCCTGAAGAGCCCCGATGAGTTCAAACGCCAGGTAAAAAAACATTCAGAAAAGATGGAGGAACTCTTTGGCCAAAAACCCAAGACATTCAGGAATACCGAGATGGTATACTCTGACGACATTGGCAACCTGGTTTATGAACTGGGCTATCGGGCCATGCTTACCGAAGGCGCCAAGCACGTGCTGGGCTGGAAGAGTCCGAATTTCCTGTATTGCAGTGCAGTAAACCCCAAACTGAAACTGTTGCTGCGCAATTTCCAATTGTCGGATGACTTGTCCTTCCGCTTCTCTGAGCAAAAGTGGAGCGAGTGGCCCCTGACAGCCGACAAATTCCTGGGTTGGATCAACAATATGAATCCCAACGAGGAAGTAGTGAACCTGTTTCTCAACTATGAGACCTTTGGCGAATATCAGTGGGCTGAGACAGGCATCTTCGATTTCCTGAAAGCCTTTACCCGGATGGTTATTGAAGAAAACAAAAATAGTTTCAAAACCCCTGCAGAGGTGGCTGCCAGCCTTCAGCCTGTATCGGGGCTGAATACTCCCTATCCAATCTCCTGGGCTGATGAAGAACGTGACCTCACTGCCTGGCTCGGGAATGAATTGCAGCAGGAAGCATTCGATAAGGTGTACAAGTTGGAACAAATGTTAAAGGGATGCAATGAGGCAAGCCTGATGAAGGAATGGGAACGCCTGCAAACCAGCGACCACTTTTTCTTTATGTCCACTAAATGGTTCTCGGATGGAATGGTCTTCAGGAAAATCAATCCTTACAATTCTCCCTACGATGCCTTCATAAACTATATGAATGTGTTATCCGATTTCGTCATTCGTGTTGAGCAAGCCTGTCAAGGCAGGGATTCTGCAGCAATTAAGCCAGAGGAGACCCAAAAAGCAAAAAAAACTGCAGCAAAGACCAGGCCAGAAAAATCCGTGAAAGCCGTCACTAAGGCTGCCCCCAAATCAAAGGCCCAAGGCAAATAAGTCCTGACAGCCCAGAGATTTTGTAACACCTCCCCGCACACTGGTTAACAACATGAAAACCAGTGTGCTGTGTTTTTCCAACCCACAATCAGAAGGGCGATGAGTCCTTTTTGCGTAATTTTTTGTAATTTCACGGCCCTTTAAAAATTGATTATTAATATCATTCAAATAATATGTCAGAAAAATTAATAAAACCCGATTACCTCTTTGAGGTCAGTTGGGAAGTATGCAATAAGATTGGTGGAATACACACCGTAATCAGCACCAAAGCCAAATCGCTGGTAGATCAGTTCCAGGATAAATATATCACCATCGGCCCGGATGTATGGAAGGAGACTCACGGGAACCCTGAGTTTATTGAAGACAAATACCTGTATCGTGCCTGGCGCAAGCAGGCCAATAAATCAGGTTTGCACTTCCGTATCGGGCGGTGGAATATTCCAAGCCGGCCCATTGCCGTTCTGGTGGACTTTACCCCCTTGTTTTCGGAAAAGGACAAGATATTCTCCGACCTATGGCTGAAATTCGGCCTGAATTCACTCAGCGGCCAATGGGATTACACCGAGCCCGCCATGTTTGGTTATGCAGCAGGGCAGGTGATCGAAAGCTTTTACAATTTCCACTTGTCGGAATATGACAAGATCGTTGCCCATTTCCATGAGTGGATGACTGGCTCGGGCGCCCTGTATTTGCGAGACCGCGTACCCCAGGCTGGCACCCTTTTTACCACCCATGCCACCACCCTTGCACGTTCCGTTGCAGGACATGGCATGCCCCTCTACCGCGACCTTAAGTCGATCAATCCCGAGAGCAAGGCCAACGAACTGGGCGTCAGCTCAAAGCATAGCATGGAAACCACCGTAGCCAGAAATTCAGACGCCTTCACTTCGGTGAGCGAAATCACTTCCCGGGAATGTGAGATTTTGCTGGGAAAAGCCGTCGACAAAGTAACCCCCAACGGATTTGATAACTCCTTTATCCCTGAGCCAAGCCTGTTTGCCACCAAAAGAATGGAAGCCCGCAAACGCCTCCGCAAGGTGGCTGAAGGTCTTTTAAACCAGGAAATCCCTGAAAATGCTTTTCTTGTGGCCACCAGCGGAAGGTACGAATTCAAGAATAAGGGCATTGACCTTTTCATTGAATCTTTGGGTAAGTTAAACCTCGACAAGCGGCTGAACAGCACGGTGGTGGCATTTATCCTGATCCCGGCCAACCAAACAGGCACGCGTACCGAAGTACTGGACCGCATCGAAAAGCCAGACTTTAACCAGCCGGTTTCACACGAATATGCCACCCATAAACTGGTGGATGAAAGCTTTGACCCGATCCTTCACCAACTGAAAAAGGTCAGGCTGCACAATGCCCCCTCTGACAAGGTGAAGGTAGTCTTCGTTCCTGCCTACCTCAATGGAGGCGATGGGGTGATAAACCTTGATTACTATGATGCCCTTATTGGGCTTGACCTGACGGCATTCCCCTCCTATTACGAACCCTGGGGTTATACCCCGCTTGAGAGCCTGGCCTTCAGGGTGCCTTCCGTGACCACCTCCCTGGCAGGTTTCGGAATCTGGGCCAGGAATGCCTTCCCCGAAAAGGGGAAAGCCCTTGCCGTAATTGAGCGCAATGATGATAATGCCGAAGAAGTGGCCAAAAAAATGGCTGAGCATTTCCTGGATTGCTTCAGCGGCGATAAATCCAACGAACTTGCCGATCCTTCCGATGAGCTGAATGCCCATGCCCATCTAAACCTGTTGGAGGACCGGGAGACGGCAGCCAGGATTGCCTCGAATGCCCTTTGGGACAGCCTGGTACAAAACTATTTCGAGGTCTTTAACGTGATCCTGCTCAAAGTGAGCCAGCGTTACGAGCTCTTCAAAGGGAAGAAACAACCCCTCGTTACTGAAAAACCAGTGGTGCCAGCAGCCAAGCCCAAATGGAAGAAAATGCTTGTGGAGGTCAGGATTCCCGAAGAACTGGCCGACCTGCAAAGGCTCGCCAAGAACCTCTGGTGGACCTGGAATTATGAGGCTGAGGAATTATTCTCGGCCATCAACAACGACCTCTGGCTAAAATGCAATCAAAACCCCAATATGTTGCTCGACCAGCTCTCGCTGGAGGACTATGAAGCCATGCTTGCCGATAAGACCCTTATGGAAAAGTACCGGAAGGTGATTCTGGATTTCGACGAATACATGAAGGTGGGTCAGCAAAAGAACACCCCTCCCATCGCCTACTTAAGTATGGAATATGGGATGCACACCTCAATTAAGATTTATTCAGGAGGACTTGGGGTGCTGGCAGGTGACTTCATGAAGCAGGCCAGCGACGACAACATCAATATGATCGGGATTGGGCTGCTTTACCGCTATGGATATTTCTCGCAAAACCTTTCCCTGACCGGCGAACAGCTTGCCAGTTACAGCAGCCACAATTTCTCGCATATGTCGGCAGTGCCCGTTCGCAATGAAAAAGGGGAATGGATCAGAATCAGCATTGCTTTCCCGGGGCGCACCCTGCAGGCCAAGATTTGGAAGATTGATGTGGGACGTGTCCCCTTGTTCCTGCTGGACACTGATATCCCAGAAAACAATTCCGCTGACCGTTTTATCACCCATCAGCTTTACGGGGGTGACTGGGAAAACCGTTTCAAGCAGGAATTCCTGCTGGGCATTGGGGGTATCAGGCTTATGGATGCCCTGGGAATCACCCCCGCTGTCTATCACCTGAATGAAGGGCATGCTGCCTTTGCAGGTCTCGAGAGGCTGCGCAAACTGGTTCAGGACCAGAAGCTCTCGTTTTACGAAGCCCTGGAGGTGGTCAGATCGAGCAGCCTGTTTACCACCCACACCCCTGTACCTGCAGGCCACGACCACTTCAGCGAAGACATGCTCCGCACCTATATGCCCCACTACGCCGATCGGCTGGGGGTCAGTTGGGAAACCTTCATGAGCCTCGGCAAGATGAAGCCTGGCAATGCTGATGAGCCCTATTCAATGAGTGTGCTGGCCGCCAAGCTCTCACAGGAGGTCAACGGAGTCAGCCGCCTGCACGGGAAGGTATCACGCGATATGTTCAAAGACCTTTATCCCGGCTATTATCCTGATGAACTCCACCTCAGCTATGTAACAAACGGGGTTCATTATGGAACCTGGACCGCTAAGGAGTGGCAGCAGCTATATGAAGAGACCTTTGGCAAGGACTTCCAGAAAAGTGTAGCGGATCCCAACGCCTGGGAGAAGATTTATTCGGTGCCCGATGAAAGGATCTGGGACCTTCGCAATGAGCAACGAAAAAAGCTCATGGAATATATTCGCGAGCGCATGCTCAGAAACCTTTCCCGCAGACAAGAGACGCCAAGGAAGATCTATCAAACCCTTGAAGGGATAGATGATAAGGTGCTCACCATTGGCTTTGCAAGGCGATTTGCAACTTATAAGCGTGCCCACCTGCTCTTTAATGACCTGGAACGACTTTCAAAAATCCTCAATAACCCCAAAATGCCCGTCCAGCTTCTGTATGCAGGGAAAGCCCACCCTGCCGACAAAGCAGGGCAAGACCTGATCAAGCACATTGTGGATATCTCCAAGCGTTCTGAGTTTAAAGGAAAGATCCTCTTCCTGGAAGACTACGACATGCAACTAGGGGCAGCCCTAACCAAGGGGGTCGATATCTGGCTCAACACCCCTACCCGCCCGCTGGAAGCCTCAGGCACCAGCGGCATGAAGGCCGTACTCAACGGGGTGATGAACTTCAGCGTCCTTGACGGATGGTGGGCCGAAGGCTATGTCCCTGAGGCAGGATGGGCTGTCAAGGAAGAACGTACCTACGACAACCAGGCCTTCCAGGATGAACTCGATGCCGAAACCATATACAGCACCCTGGAAAACGAGATCGCCCCCATGTTCTACAAACGCGACAAAAAAGATGTCCCCGTGGAGTGGATCCGATGGATCAAAAACAACATCTATCGCATCGCCCCCCATTACACCAATAAGCGAATGATGGACGATTACTTCGAGCGTTTCTACAACAAGCTTTTTGAAAGTTCAAAACGCTTTCACGAAAACAACTTTGAGAACGCCCGCGGGAAATGGCGATGGAAATCGCAGGTAATCCGCAGTTGGGACAGCATTGAAGTGGAGAAAATCGACATGATGAATACCGCCGACAATTCCATGATGCTGGGTGATAAATTTAAGGCAGAGATTGTCCTTGACGTCAACGAACTGGACCATGAAGACCTGGGTATCGAAGTAGTATTTGTCCGCCAGTCGCTGGCTGACGAGACTGATGAGGTCATCTCGGTCTATGAAATGGAAAAAAAGGGAATAGACAAGAACAACATCCTTGTGACTTTCCATTGTGAGGTGCCCAGCAAAAAAGCAGGCGTGTACAACTATGCCTTCAGGGTATTCCCTAAAGGAAAATACCTGGCCCACCGCCAGGACCTGCCATTGGTCAGGTGGATCTAGGCGGTGTCATTTCATAATAGAAATCATTAACAAAACCTAAGATTATGAAACTATTGGAAGGAAAAACAGCCCTGATCACAGGAGGTGCCAGGGGAATCGGTAAAGCCATTGCCGTGGCCTTTGCACAGCAAGGCGCCCATCTTGCTTTTTCCGATTTGAAATATGATGAACCGGCCCAGGCTTTGGAAAAAGAGCTTCAGGGCTTTGGGGTGAAAGCCAAAGGCTATGCCTCCGATGCAAGCAATTTGGCCGCCAGCGAGAAACTGGCTGACGAGGTTGCAGCCGAGTTTGGCCGCATCGACATCCTGGTTAACAACGCAGGAATCACCCGCGACACCCTGCTGATGCGTATGACCGAAGAACAATGGGACCTTGTCATCCAGGTGAACCTCAAATCGGTGTTCAACCTTACCAAGGCCGTGCAAAGATATATGCTCAAGCAGCGCAGCGGCAGCATCATTAATATGAGTTCGGTGGTTGGTCTGGGAGGCAATGCAGGGCAGGCAAATTATGCGGCTTCCAAGGCAGGCATGATCGGCTTTACCAAATCGGTGGCCCAGGAACTGGGCCCGCGCAGCATTCGCTGCAATGCAATAGCCCCCGGTTTTATTGAAACCGAAATGACTGCCGTCCTTCCCGAAGAGGTGAAGAAGGGTTGGGCAGAGAAGATCCCCCTCCGCAGGGCGGGAACCCCTGAGGATGTGGCTAATGCCTGCATCTTCCTGGGCTCCGACTTGTCGACTTACATCACAGGACAGGTAATTCCGGTTTGTGGTGGCATGACCAAATAAGTTTCGTTCAACCCCGTAAAAAACACCCCGTCACTTCCTGAGTTAACGGGGTGTTTTTTTAAGTCGGGGAAATATTACCTTTGACCCGATAAACTGCTCCTATGTTTAAATACCTGCTGCTGATCGGTTCGGGAGGATTCCTTGGAAGCATCTCCCGCTATGGGGTGCAATGGTTGGTCACAAAGCATTTCCATTGGTCCTTCCCTTTGGGGACATTATTGGTAAACATTGCAGGCTGCCTTGTCATTGGCTTCCTTTGGGGGCTCACCGAAAAGCCCCACCATTTATCCAAATCCTGGCGTTTTTTCCTGGCCACAGGATTCTGCGGTGGGTTTACAACCTTCTCGTCTTTCAGCCTTGAAAATATGACACTGCTCCGACACGGGGCCTATTCCCAGTTCTTTCTGTACACCTCCCTGAGTCTATTCCTGGGCCTGCTGGCCGTTTACACCGGATTCATACTTTCGACAAGCTTCGTAAGGAAATAAGCGAAAACACCCGATCACGTTTTTTAAGCCATTTCTTTCATGGATTTTCTTTTCAGGAGTTCACTTTTCTGACCTTCAAGATGCACTCCTTTTAACTTTGGCCTGACCTCCTTTTCAGTAGGTTCCCGAATCCCCTTTGGACTGGTTCAAAACAATACTTAAGACGTACCTTAGACGTACTTAAGACGTACCTTAGACGTACCTTAGACGAACAAAATACGTTTAAGATACGTTTTAAGTACGTGTAATGTCCGTGTCAGATTCATTTTATATCCGGTTTTAAAAGGGCGAAAAAAAGGCTTCTTTCCAATCGGGCCACGACAGGAAATAGTATCAAAAAGAATCGAAATAAAAAGCGTCAGAAAAGGGATCTTCTGTTTTTTCAGACCCGGAAAAACAACAGAGGCTGCCCCGGTGATTTGGGGCAGCCTACTGCTAAGAAACCAAAATTAATCAACAAACACAATCGGGAGATTAAAATTTGAGGAGCGCTTTTGCTGCCTCATAGATCTTCTCGTCGGAAGGCAGGATGGCTTTTTCAAGATTGCGATGGAATCCTACGGGAGTAAAGGTAGATCCAATTCTCTTCACAGGGGCATCCAGGTATTGGAAGGCCTCTTCGGCAATAATTGCTGAGAGTTCTCCGCCAAAACCGCCAAACACCTTGTCTTCATGTACCACAAGAGCGCGGCTGGTTTTCTGAACAGACTTCAGGATGGTTTCCTTATCCAGGGGAATGAGCGAACGAATGTCCACCACTTCTATTTCCTTGCCTGTTTCCCGGGCTAGCTTTTCAGCCACCCTGATACTCATATGGGTTGTATTTCCGTATGTAATGATGGTCAGGTGCTTACCTTCGCGACGAATGCGTGCCACGCCAAAGGGGACCTCGTAGTCTTCGGGGATTGGGGTCTCGGCTTCTTTGGCATTGTACAGGGCCTTGGGTTCCAGGAAAAGGGTCGGTCCCTCTGAACGCATGGATGTTCGCAGCAGTCCTGCTGCATCGTCAGCGAAGGAGGGATATACGATGCGCATGCCCGGGAAAGTTGCCAGGGCCCCTTCGATAGTCTGTGAGTGATACAAGCCACCCCCAATATATCCCCCCGAAGCCAGCCGGATGGTCACGTTGGGAGCAAACGCTCCATTGCTCCGCCAGTAGTCGTGAGTCATCTCCACAAACTGCTCCATGGCAGGCCAGAAATAGTCGGCAAACTCGGCGCCTTCCACAACAATGCGGATCTTTTCGTTAAAACGGCTCATCCCGTTGGCAGTGCCCAGGATGAAGTCCTCGGCAATGGGCGCGTTGAATACCCTGGCTTTGCCAAATTTATGCTGCATACCCTTGGTAACGTTGAAAATCCCGCCCTTATCCTTATGGGCCACATCCTGTCCCCAGATAAAAGTATCGGGGTTATGCTCAAATTCAGCTTTCAGGGTTTCGTTCAGGGCTGTAATGAGTTTCTTTTTGGGACCATCGACCGTATGAATCCCTCCGGGGTATTTCTTACTCACATAAGGCTCGGGGATTACAAAGTCGAAGATGGACTCAGGACTTGGATCGGGAGCTGCCATAGCCTTTTTGTGGGCATCAGTGACCACCTTGTTTACTTCATCCTCAATGGTTTTCAGCTCGGCTTCGGTACAGACCTCATTTCCAATGAGTGCCCTTTCGAACCTGGGCAGGGGGTCACTGGCCTGTGCACAATGCAGTTCGCGCTCATCGCGGTAAAGATCGTGGCGGTCGCTGTTTGAATGGGAATGGATACGCACCACGCTGGCGTGGACAATCACGGGTTCGCCAGCTTTTAAAACATGATCACGGGCTTCCTGCATGGCATTCATCGAATCGAAGACGTCGCGGCCATTGCAATGAATGACCCTCAGATTCTTGAAGCCTGTGAAGTTATCGGCTGCCTTTCGGTTAGCAGTCTGGTCGCTCTTAGGAACGGAGATCCCATATCCGTTATCCTGGAAAACGAAAATCACGGGCAACTTTTCGTTGCTGGCACCATTGATGGCTTCATATACATAGCCTTCCGAAACCGAGGATTCGCCCTGCGAACTGATTGCCACTCCCTTGTGCTTGTATCGGTTCATCCCGCGGGCTACCCCAACGGCATGAAGGGTATGATTGCCTGTAGCCGAGGATACGTTGTGGATATTCCACTCAGGCTTTGCAAAATGGTTCGACATATGGCGCCCCCCGCTGGAGAGGTCGGTTGCTTTCGAGATTCCGTTCAGAATGATCTCTTCAGCCGTCAGACCCGCTGAAATAGCGGTGAGCATATCACGGTAATAGGGGAATAAATGATCGGTCTCCCGGTTAAATATCTGCCCGATGGCAAGCTGTATGCCATCATGACCCGCATAGGGTGCATGGTACGACCACCCAAGGGCCTGTTTTAAATAATTCGGGGCTTTTTCGTCAAGCTTCCTTCCCAAAATCATCAGGCGGTACCACTTCTTCAGGGTTTCTTTGTCCACCGTGTCAACACTATATTTTTTCTGCAATTCTTTGGTTACAGTATCTTTCATTATTGTCAATTTTTCTGGTTTTTATGCGCACTTCATTAACACCATCACTGATGGTTTTGTTTAATCATCCGCTACCCTTAAAAGGGGTGCAAAGATAGGAAAATTTATTTTTATTCAGTCTAAATAAGAAGAGAAGAAGGGCCTGGCTCCACCCAGGGGAGTCAGGATGTAATCAAAGGCATTAAGCCATTTCAGGAATGAAAAACCTTCTTAATGGCCTTCGGCAGGTGAGCAACTATATCGCTCGCAATCAGGCTTTCAGGCCCCTGTCTGGAGGCAGCCATATCACCTGCAAGGCCATGGATATAAACCCCTGCCAGTGCGCTTTGCAGGGGGGTATATCCCTGGGCCATCCACCCAAGGATAATGCCCGTCAGCACATCGCCGCTTCCCGCTGTAGCCATCCCCGGATTGCCTGTAGAATTAAAAAATATGCGGCCGTCAGGGCTAATAATTGCCGTATGGGCGCCTTTGAGAACAAGGTAGACCTGGTATTTAAGTGCAAATGCACGGGCGATCTCCAGCCGCTCGTAATCATCGGCAAATTTCCCCACTAGGCGTTCAAATTCCCTGGGATGGGGGGTAAGCACAGATCCTCCGGGCAAAAAGGACAGCCAGGTTGGGTTCTCCGAAAGGATGTTCAGGGCATCGGCATCCAGCACCAGTGGCATTTGGGTATTCTGGATCAGCAGTTTCAGGGCATTGGCAGTCTGCGGGTCCTTTCCAATTCCGGGGCCTACCGCGATTGCGTTGTATGGCAAAACATCGCCGGGGTGGGTAAGGATCGAGTGGCCCTCATCAGCAACACACATGGCCTCGGGTAAAGAGGTCTGCATGACCGGTACCAGGCCTGCAGGCAGGTGGGCTGTAAGCAGACCTGCCCCTGTCCTGAGGGCAGCCCTGGCAGCAAGCACCGCTGCACCTGCCTTGCCATAGCTTCCGGCCAGCAAGAGGGCATGCCCGAAATGGCCCTTATGGTCAAACTTATTGCGGGGTTTGTAAAAGGAACGAATGTCACCGGCCTGAAGATAAAAATTTAAGGTTTCAGCAGCATCTATGGCTTCAGGATGCAGTTTGATGTCCAGCATTTCCCAGTTTTCTGAGCAGGCTGAATAGCCGGGCAGCAGCAAGGCAAGTTTGGGCAATTGGAAGGTCAGCGTGAGCCGGGCCCCGATCACCTTTTTAAAGTCATTTCCACGATTATCTTCGCAAAACAAGCCACTGGGCAAGTCAATGGAAACCACGAAAGCTTCTGACTGGTTGATGTGCTGCACCACTTTTGCAGGAAGGCCCTTGAGTGGACGATTGAGACCTGTGCCAAACAGCGCATCCACAACCAGTTCGCCAGGGCCAATGTCAGGAAGGTCTGAATCGCTGGTGATCTCTTTTAACTCAGCTCTTCTGACCTTCTTCAGCCGCTCTTCATTGATCAGAAAATCGGGAGAAGGCTGTTGTGAATGCACTACCTTATAAACGCTTACCGGAAATCCTGAACCCGCAATCATCCGTGCAATGGCGAGGCCATCTCCCCCATTGTTTCCCATCCCGCAAAAGACCCTGATGGCCAGTCCGGGCTTCAGCAACCTTTTGATGCGATGAAAGCACTGCCTGGCTGCCCTTTCCATCAGATCAATGGATTTAATGGGTTCATGCTCTATAGTCCATGCATCCAGTTTTCGGATCTGGGGGGCGTCGAGTATTTTCATGGGTTCAGGCTTTTCTGAAGGATAAAGTTACAAAATATGTCAATGTGGATGTCCCGCATAGGCCTGCTTTTCCCTTCTGCCTGCCTGGTCCTGATTTTTCTTTACTTTTGCAAAAAATCAAGAACCCTTGAAATCTCAGGCTCCCATCTTGCTGCTTCCCACGGCCTATCTGCCCCCCATTGAGTATATGGCCTGGCTGGCCGTGGCCGAAAGTGCAGAGATTGAGCTTCACGAGACCTACCCCAAGCAGACCTGGCGCAACCGCTGCAGCATCCTCACGGCAAACGGGCCTCTTGCCTTAAGCATCCCTGTGGAAAAGCCTCTGGGAAACCATAGCCCCACGGGTATGGTGAGAATCAGCAAGCACCTGCCCTGGCAAAAACAACACTGGAGGTCCATAGAGTCAGCCTACAGCAAATCGGCATTTTTTTTGTATTACAAAGAGGTCCTGGAACCCCTATTCCAAAAAGAGCCTCCTGAAAAACTGACAGAATGGAACCAGCTTATTCTGGATCAATTGCTGGAAGCCCTGGGCCTGTCGCTGCCTATAAGATATACCAGGAATTTTGAAAGGGAATCGAGCGGGAAAACGGATCTCCGATTCCTCCTGTCGCCTAAGGCAAAAAACAGAGATGTCAAAACCCATGAAGCCTTTAAGGAATACTTTCAGCCCTTTTTGGATCGCCATGGCTTTTTTGGCAACCAAAGTATTATCGACCTTTTGTTCAACCTGGGACCTGATACGCCGGCATACCTGCAACAGTGCGGAGAGGAGCTAATAGCTCAGTTCAGGGAGGGATAAACGATCCGCACGTGATACATATTCATCAGCCGTCGTTTGAAGATCTTCTTTACCACAGTGATATCCTTGAAGGTAATGTTGGCATTTTCAAACTGTTTTTCAGTGATCTGGGTATCGATGATCTTTTCTACCAGTTCGCTGATGCTTCGCTCATCAGGCTTGCGCATGCTGCGTGAAGCGGCTTCCACCGAGTCAGCCATCATCACCACCGCCGTTTCCTTGCTGAAAGGTCGCGGGCCGGGATAGGAAAAGACCTTGATGTCGGTCTCCATCCCGGGATTTTCCTTTTTGTACATGGAAAAAAAGTAGCGCGCCGTGGTGGTGCCATGATGTGTTCTGATAAAATCAATGATGTACTCAGGAATATTCTTTTTCCTTGCCATTTCAATGCCTTCAATCACGTGGTTGATGATGATCCTGGCGCTTTCCTCACGCGGGATGTCATCATGGGGGTTAAAGCCCGTGGCCTGGTTCTCAGTGAAATACATGGGGTTGTTCATCTTACCGATGTCGTGATACAATGCTCCTGTACGGGTCAGCAGGCTACTGCCACCTATTTGAATTACAGCTTCCTCCGCCAGGTTGGCAACCTGCAGAGAATGCTGAAAAGTGCCTGGAGCGTTAAGATTCAATTCTCGCAGGAGCGGGTTGTTGGTATCGGCCAGTTCCAAAAGGGAAAAATCGGTGGGCAGGGCAAAAAGGCGTTCAAAAAGGAAGATGAGCGGATAGGCAAACAAGGTGAGGGTAGCGGCCCCGCCAAAATAGGCAAAATTAAGCCAGTCGATACCGGCAGCGGTTCCTGAATGTGCCAGCGAAAGCCCGAAGTAAATAGCAGAATAGGTAAGAAAAACCAGCATGGCAGTAAAAAATAACTGTGAGCGCCTCCTCAGGTGGACCATGCTGAAGATTGCCACGATGCCGGCAACAAACTGCATAAATACAAACTCAAAGGATCGCGGCACCAGGAAGCCGATGATGATGATGGTGATAATATGCACGTACAGGGCCAGGCGGTTATCGAAAAATGCGCGAATAATGATGGGCACAATACACACAGGCAAGAGGAACAACCAGTCCACTTCGGCCTTCACCACTTGGCTGGTGATGAACACCATAAAGGACACCGAAAGCAGGATCAGCACCAGCCTGCGGTTGTCAAAAAAGACTTCTCGCCTGAAAAACCACAAAAACAAGGCCAGCACCACGATGGAAATGCTTACCAGGAGGAATTGCCCTGCATACAGCACATACTCAATGGAGGTCTGCCCTGCCTGCTTCTGAAACTCAGCCTTGAACGATTCAAGCAATTGAAACTTTTCAGCAGTAACCAGCTCTCCCCGCGAAATAATCTTCTCCCCCTGCTGTACCATCCCCCTGCTCAATGGGATTTTGTCCAGTTCTGCTTCACGCGTCAGGTCAGTATACTGTCCGTCATACACAATATTTGCAGCCATGGCATTTTCAATAAGCGACAGCAGCAATTCTTTCTCAAGCCCCGGGTTGGCCTCCAGTTGTTCAGATATCCACAGATAAGCCTCGGGCATGGTGAGAAAATCAGAGATACGGTGGCGTGTGGCCGTACGACCTTCAATCAGCCGGAAGGAATAATCAGGGTTCCCCTCAGCGGGGGCTCCCTCCCAGGAGATTACCCCGCGGTTGAACACTGAGTCAAGCAAACGAAATCCCTCTTCCAGGTTGCGCGCCCTGGCCCGGCCATCGGTTTTCCCAAAGCGCTCCTGCCAGTTGCGGTCGAACTCCTGCACAAACCTCATCTCTTGTTCTTCGGCCATTTCAGGGATCCTGCGAAAGAATGGCCTGAAATCACTCAGAGCTTCCCCGAGGTCATTTTCAAGTTCTTCTTCGCTTTTCAGAACGGCATAGTTAAAGGGAGCGATCAGGTCATCGTGCAGCCAGGGCCTGCCTTGTTGAAAGTCATAGGCAAAACGCGTCTGACGAGGGAAAAACTGAACAATCAAAAGAATGCTCCCCACAAAAAGAGCCACCTTATATAAATCTTTATAATGCCTCTGAACCCATTTTGATACTTTATCCATAGCCTGGCAATTGTAACCACGAATTTAACAATTTATCATAAAGTTGGTTTCTTATATCTATTAAACCTTTTTTTCAAAAATCGGTTTATCTTCTTTTAGTTTTATCTTTGTAAAAATATTAACAGAATAAGCCATTCAATTATGAAGCAAGGTATTTGCCTCTTAAGTGTAGCGGCCTTGCGGGCGGAGCCCGATTCACGGAGTGAGATGGTCAGCCAACTTGTATTTGGCGACTTATTTGAGGTCGTTGACACCCAAAAGGACTGGCTGCAGATTCGTATGCATTATGACCATTACCTGGGTTGGGTAAGTGCCAACCAGGTGCATTTACTTTCGGACTCTGATTTTTCGGACCTCCGGGAAAGCCCCCTGACAATCAGCACGGACCTGATTCAACTTTTAGAAGACCGCACCCACAATACCAGCTTTGCAATTGGGGCTGGAAGCACATTCTATTTCTACGAAAGGGGAAGCTTGTCGATGGCGGGCAAGGTGTTCCAATATGCAGGAACTGTAAACAAACAATTCCCGGCAAAGCCCCTACAACTGACCGAACTGGCCCTTCTTTTTCTCAACACTCCATACCTTTGGGGTGGCCGCTCACCCTTTGGAATCGACTGCTCGGGATTCATGCAACTGGTCTTTAAGATGGGCGGAATGCGAATCCCCCGCGATGCCTCCGTCCAGGCTACTCAAGGCGATACTGTTCACCTGATCAACGAAGCCCTGCCCGGCGACTTGCTGTTTTTCGACAACGAGGAACAACAAATCACCCACGTGGGAATGCTCATCAATGAAGGACACATCATCCATGCCCACGGAAAGGTGCGCGTTGACCTGGTGGACCACAACGGAATCTTCAGCCGCGACATCCGTCGTTACACTCATTCCCTCCGGCTGATCAAGAGAATCAAGCCAAATCCAAACAATATCCTTGGATAAATGTTTTTCCTTTGGCATTTTTTCATGAATAGCTGAAATAATCGGCTAATTTTTTGTATTTTTGCGCCCTGAAAATCCGAAAGGAGAACTATGATAAAAATAACATTTCCAGATCATTCCGTTCGCGAATTTCCTGAAGGCATCACCGGATTGGAGATCGCACAGAGCATCAGTGAAGGACTTGCACGTAAAGTGCTCTCCATCAGCGTCAATGGCGAGGTAAAAGACCTTACCCGCCCCATTATGAATGATGCGCGCGTGAAGCTATACACCTGGGACGACGAGGAAGGCAAAGCCACCATGTGGCATTCCTCGGCCCACATCATGGCAAGCGCCATCGAATCGCTTTACCCCGGAACCAAATTTGGCATCGGCCCCGATATTGAAAACGGTTTTTATTACGATATCGACCTGGGCGACCAGGTCCTTTCGAGCAATGACTTTGAAAAGATTGAAAAGCGTATGCTCGAAATTGCCCGCGAGAAACAGCCTTTTGTGCGCCGCGAGGTGCCCAAGCAGGAAGCCCTTGATTTTTATTCAAAAAAAGGGGATGAATACAAGGTAGACCTGATCAGTGACCTTGAAGACGGCACCATCAGTTTCTACGAATCGGGAGACTTCACCGACCTGTGCCGTGGCCCTCACCTGCCCGACACCAGCCCCATCAAAGCCGTAAAATTGCTTGCCCTGGCAGGCGCTTACTGGCGTGGCGACGAAAGCCGCAAACAGCTTACCCGCGTATATGGCATCACTTTCCCCAAGCAGAAAGACCTCGATGAATACCTGGCAATGCTTGAGGAGGCCAAGAAACGCGACCACCGCAAAATCGGCAAGGAACTTGAACTGTTTGCCTTCTCGGCAAACGTAGGGCAAGGACTGCCCCTTTGGCTTCCCAAGGGCGCCGAGCTGCGCGAAAACCTCGAGAAATTCCTCAAGAAAGTACAGCGCAAAGCAGGTTACCAGCCCGTAATCACTCCTCATATCGGAGGGAAAAACCTTTATATTACAAGCGGCCATTATGAGAAATACGGCAAGGATTCGTTCCAGCCTATCTCTACCCCCGCTGAAGGCGAGGAGTTCATGCTCAAACCCATGAACTGCCCCCACCATTGCGAGATCTTTAAAACCAAGCAATATTCCTATAAGGACCTGCCTGTTCGCTTTGCTGAATTCGGAACTGTTTATCGTTACGAGCAGAGTGGTGAACTGCATGGCCTTACCCGGGTACGTGGCTTCACCCAGGACGATGCCCACATCTTCTGCCGCCCCGACCAGGTGAAGGAAGAGTTCATCAAGGTGATCGACATCGTATTATATATTTTCAAAGCCCTCGATTTCAAGGACTTCAGCGTTCAGATTTCACTGCGTGACCCCGATAATCACGAAAAGTATATTGGCACCGACGAAAACTGGGAGAAAGCCGAACAAGCCATCATCGAGGCAACCCGCGAGAAGGGCCTCCAGGCAAGCATTGTACCGGGAGAAGCAGCCTTCTACGGACCCAAGCTCGACTTCATGGTAAAGGATGCCCTGGGCCGCAAATGGCAATTGGGAACCATCCAGGTCGACTACAACCTGCCCGATCGTTTCGAGCTGGAATACATCGGCAGCGACAACCAAAAACACCGACCCGTGATGATCCACAGGGCCCCCTTCGGGTCTATGGAACGTTTCGTGGCCGTTTTGATCGAACACTGCGCCGGGAAATTCCCCCTATGGCTCGCCCCCGACCAGGCTATCATCTTGCCTATCAGCGACAAATACCAGGAATATGCGAAAAATGTTTTAAATTTGCTGAATAATTCCGAAATTCGCACCCTCATTGACGAACGCAGCGAAAAAACCGGTAAGAAGATTCGCGATGCCGAGACACGCAAAATTCCCTATATGCTGATCGTCGGAGAGAAGGAAGAAGCCAATGGCACGGTTTCTGTAAGGAAACACGGACATGGTGATCTGGGAACCTTCACCATAAAAGAATTTGAAAAATTAATTCGTGATGACATCAACAGTGTCATTGAATTTTAATGCTTAAATATTAACTAAAGATAGGAGGAACGAAGTATAGCAGCACCATTCAAACCCCGCCACGGTGGCAGGCGCTTTGTAAAACAGGAAGACCCGCACGCCATTAACGAAAGGATTAAAGCACCCGTTGTCCGTGTGGTTGGCGACAATGTGGAACCCGCCATTATCCCCATCCGTGAGGCCCTGACCAAAGCCGAAGAACTTGGCCTCGACCTTGTAGAGATCGCCGCAACGGCCAACCCGCCCGTGTGCAAGATCATGGATTACAAGAAGTTTCTTTACGAACAAAAAAAGAAACAGAAAGAAATCAAAGCCAATGCCGCCAAAATTGTAGTCAAAGAAATCAGGCTCGGGCCTAACACCGATGAACACGACTTCAACTTTAAACTCAAGCATGGCATCAAATTCCTTGAAGAAGGCGCCAAACTGAAGGTCTATGTTTTCTTCAAAGGACGTTCCATTATTTACAAGGAACAGGGTGAAGTCATCCTGCTGCGTTTTGCCCAGGAGGTGGAAGAAGTTGGAAAGGTAGAACAATTGCCCAAACTGGAGGGGAAACGAATGATCATGCTGATCGCTCCCAAGAAACCACAAAAAAAAACCTAATGTTCACTGAATAATAACCCGTAAATTGTTTTGTAATGCCTAAAATGAAAACCAAATCCGGTGCAAAAAAGCGGTTCGCTCTTACCGCTACCGGGCGCGTGAAGCGTAAACATGCTTACAAAAGTCACATCCTGACCAAAAAAAGCAAGAAGAGGAAAAGAAATCTGACCAAAACTGGATTAGTCAGTAAGGCAGATGAGAAGAACGTCAAAGCGATGCTCGTCAAGTAGTAAAATTTAACATGAACCTTTGTTTAGCCAGAAAAGTCTTTCCCGCGTGAGGAAAGCGCTAAACGAACCAAAAACAAAAAGTTATGCCAAGATCAGTCAACAAGGTTGCTTCAAGAGCTAAGCGCAAGAAGCTGCTGAAACTCACCAAAGGATACTTTGGGGGTCGTAAAAACTTATTAACCGTAGCCAAGAACACCTGGGAGAAAGGGCAAACCTATGCCTACCGCGACAGGCGCAACAAGAAAAGGGAATTCCGCAAACTATGGATCCAGCGTATCAACGCAGGTGCCCGCCAGCATGGCCTGAGCTACTCGCAATTTATCGGGAAATTAAACGCCAGGGATATCCAGATCAACCGCAAGGTCCTTGCCGATCTGGCCATGAACAATCCCGAGGCTTTCAAAGCCATCGTCGATTCTGTTCAGAAATAGCCTGTAAAGAACATTAGTGAAAGAGGCCGTCTCAAAAGTCGACACGGCCTCTTTTTTATTTACAAAAAACTGACAAAAATTTTGTATAATATCTTGTTTATATGCCTGCTAATGTGTAACTTAGGGCATGAAACACAAGAGAAAAGGGCCTGCTGTATTTAAGCCTTATGCCACCAATCAGCTGATGATTCTTCCGCCTTCCCTGGAAGATTTCCTTCCTTTAAATCACCCGGTAAGGACTGTAAATGAGGTGATTAACCAAATCGACATTAATC
>LSQX01153731.1_pt1 | contig 56988 bp, 58 predicted proteins | sample 654561 | NCBI WGS metagenome assembly LSQX01 (sample SAMN04489861, study PRJNA283612) | anaerobic digester metagenome | isolation source: 4 biogas reactors fed with cattle manure at either 37C or 55C with and... | place: Denmark: Kongens Lyngby | collected 2014 | reverse complement strand
CATCGACGGGGAGGTTTGGCACCTCGATGTCGGCTCATCGCATCCTGGAGCTGGAGTAGGTTCCAAGGGTTTGGCTGTTCGCCAATTAAAGCGGTACGCGAGCTGGGTTCAGAACGTCGTGAGACAGTTCGGTCCCTATCTGTCGTGGGCGTAGGATATTTGAAGGGAGCTGTCCTTAATACGAGAGGACCGGGATGGACAAACCGCTGGTGAATCAGTTGTCTTGCCAAAGGCATAGCTGAGTAGCTAAGTTTGGACGGGATAAGTGCTGAAGGCATCTAAGCACGAAGCCCCCCTCAAGATAAGATATCTCTATTTTTTAAAATAATAAGGTCACTGGTAGACGACCAGTTAGATAGGCCGGATGTGAAAGTGCAGCAATGCATTGAGCTGACCGGTACTAATCGACCGAAGTCTTGATCCAACTCTTTATGCTGTTTTGAGCGGTCTACAAGCCGTGCACAGACCAAGCGAGCGCTCACCTGTAAGCTTGCTTACAGAGGTGAGAGGTGGCGCAGAGCTGTATAGGGCGCAAGCGGAAATGAGCGTAGCGACCATAGTCGCGAGCGAATGAGCGTGCGACCGGCATGGCGGGAAAGTATTTTATGTTTCCATAAAAAACTACTCTGCAAACCATAAAAGTTAATTTTGCCAGCACAATCTTATATGAGCGTAGCGCACGGTTAACATAAAACAACAATATAGTGAACAAACCACGTGATGATAGCAAAGGGGTCACACCTGTTACATACCGAACACAGAAGTAAAGTCCTTTAGCGTCGAAAGTACTTGGTGGGCGACTGCCCGGGAGGATAGAACGTTGCGTGGTTTATTATTCCTCAGTAGCTCAACGGTGGAGCACTCGGCTGTTAACCGATAGGTTGTTGGTTCGAATCCAACCTGGGGAGCCATTTTTTTGCAAATCTAAACCAGTCAAAACTATACTAAAAGGTGTTTTACAATTTTACCATGGGATTCGGTGCAGTTGTAAGCGATGATGATTAGATCGTCATCGATATAGACGGTGTTGATAAAGGACCGGAACGGTAGTTCTCGGTTCTTTTTTTATTGTGTTGTCCATCTCGAGGTTACACCATGCTCTCAAAATCCTGAAGATATGGGATCTTCAGCGATGAATGGCGATGGAATCGAGAAAAGTGCCAATATTGAGAATGTTATGGCATAAGCAGATTGAATCGGCAAGGACAACATCGATGAACTAGTGACAGTATTCGTGTCAGTATAAAAATTTATGTTGTGATGGATGTCATGGAAGACTCATTAGAATTACCGGTGTTGCAGCTTAAGTACATTGCTACCGTTTTATTTGAAGTTTAAAAATAGAAAAAAATTGCAAAAAACAAACACTTCTCGTGCGAGGAGTTTTATCCGTAAACAAGTTGTCGAGCCGATTATTCAAGAATGAGTGGCTCAAAAACAGTGTACCAAAATACATTATAATCATCAATATCACCGTAGAGGATTTCATCGGGTATATATTTGATTTCAGAATCATCAACATTAAAAAGCCCTTGTTGTCCCTTAACCGGCAGGGGATAGATGGGGCGCGGGTCGGTGAAAACCCACTCGAAGTCGCGATCACCTTTTCTAATAACGTCTACCAAGTTGACTACTACCAAGGCATGTCCTGGTATCGTGCCAGAGACTTTTTTCGCAGTAGCGCAAATCAAAAGATCGCCCCGGTGGTGTGTACGCCAAGTACGATACTCAATGGTCTTTTCGCCTGACAAGACCTCTAAGGCATAACCTGGCCATAAAGATAGTGCTTTCATAAGCTATCTCCCAAAATCTATTCTTCATCGTGCATCAAAGATCAATGAAAAAATTAATATAACGAATTACGGCATTGAATACTACTAGAATATCAAAACACTTGTTACAAAGCAAGGAATGCAGCGACTAAGCAACTGTTTGATTTTGGCTTCGAAAGTGTAATGTTTTTTTGATGTCTTATACGGACGACGTTAATCTTTACCGATCTTTGCGATGAATTCTTTCAAACGGTAGAATGCTTGATCGTGATAAAAGAGCATCTCATCTTCTTTATGAGATCGCACCACTTTACGTTTTTCCTAAGATGCATAGACCTATCTACTCAAGCGCATACTTTTCTTTACACATATGCAGGAAAGCGGAGATTTTATCTGGTGTTTCGTCATCATAGAAAAATTTGAGACCATTGTCCACTCGAATACAAGGAATTTTATAGCCAGCCCGGTTGTTATGATATTTGGGGCGTTTGCTACAATGAGCGTGAAAATTTGGTCGAAAATAGCGCCCAATTTTTGAACAAAAAAACAGCGATTCATTCAAGCATCTGAAAAATCGCTGTTTTGTTTTTAATTTGAGACAAAAATGGCTCAAGTTAAACGCTTGATTGAGCTTCGTCGAGCAGATCGATCAGTTTCGGTAGCATTTTTTCAAACTTAACACCGTACCAATGGTCTGCGTCTTTTTTGGTGTGTTCAATACTGGCTAAGGTAAAGTCTGCGGCAATTCTTGCGGCATCGTAGATAGACAAGCCGTTCATCAATGCGCCGACAAAGGCAGAGGCATAGACATCGCCGGTGCCGTGGCAACCTTCGGCAAAACGTTTATGTTCGTAATAACTCTCTTTTCCATCTTCAACGACGATGACACCGGTTTTTTCCGGCTGGTAGCCGACACCGGTTAGTATGACGGTACCGGCACCGATGGCAACGAGTTTACTCAGCAGTTCATCGATATAAGCTCGATCGTACTCTGTTTTAAAGTCCATGCCGGTCATAAAGCAAGCTTCGGTGATATTGGGTATGATGATATCCGCCTTAGAACAGAGGGTCATAATAGCCTTGACATAGGTGTCGTCGAAACCGGCATACAATTCGCCATGATCCGCCATAGCGGGGTCGACGATTTTTAGTCCGGTGGGTTTATTGACCCTGTTCATGACGTCAATCACATAATCGATTTGCTTGGTACTGCCTAAGTAGCCGGTATAGATCGCATCGAAATCGATGTTTTCCTTTTCCCAATGGCTGACGATAGAGGGGATATCTTCGGTTAAATCTCTAAATGTATACCCTGTAAAGCCACTGGTATGGGTGGAAAGCACTGCAGAAGGTAGGACAGAGGCTTCTACACCGCAAGCGGAAATAATCGGCAAGGCAACGGTCAGAGAACATTGGCCGACACAGGAAATATCTTGTATGGTGAGAATTCTTTTATCTGTCAATTCTATACCATCCTGCAGGTTTCGCATTCAGCACAATTGGGGAACAAGCTTTTGTCGTATGGAATGTTGTTTCGCTCATAATAATTTTGGATTGCTGCTTTCAGAGCTTCCTCCGCTAGGACAGAACAATGTATTTTAGGAGCAGGAAGTCCACCTAAGGCCTCCACGACTTCACGATTGGTTAAGGTCATCGCCTCTTCTAAGCTTTTACCCTTTACCATTTCCGTTGCAATGGATGAAGTGGCTATCGCTGCGCCACAGCCAAAGGTTTGAAATTTAACATCTTCGATGCGATTTTCCTTGATCTTAAGGAAAAATTTCATGATATCTCCACATTTTACATTGCCAACCTCTCCCACGCCATCGGCGTCGGGAATTTCACCCACATTGCGTGGGTTAGTAAAATGATCCATTACTTTTTCACTGTATAAAGACATGGTTTACTCCTTTCAAAGTATAAAATCTTTTTCGCCTCTTACTTTTGAAACCCACACGGGGGACATCATTCGCAATTGATCGACGACTTTTGGAATTTCTTTTATCATATAGTCAACTTCTTCTTCCGTGTTCTCTTCGGATAGACTTAAACGCAGAGAACCGTGGGCTATTTCGTGGGAACGGCCGATGGCCAAAAGCACATGACTTGGATCCAAAGATCCGGAAGTACAGGCCGACCCGGAAGAGGCATAAATACCTTTTGCGTTGAGAAGTAACAACAAGGCTTCGCCTTCGATGCCTTCAAAACAAAAGCTGACATTGCCGGGCAAACGTTTCTCTGGATCTCCGTTTAAAGCGGCGTGCTCGATGGTGGATAAACCACGAATCAGCTGATCGCGCAAGGCGGATATTTTCTGAATATTTTCCGTTAAGCGGTTCATGCTTTCTTCTAATGTGGCGGCCATACCGACAATGGCAGGCATGTTTTCGGTACCGGCACGCTTGCCTCTTTCTTGGGCCCCGCCTTCTATTAAGGTTGCAATCGGAATACCTTTTCGGACGTATAAAGCGCCGACACCCTTAGGACCATGAAATTTGTGACCGGACAGGGATAATAGGTCGATGTTGTCGGAAACGACATCGATGGGTAAGTGGCCGACGACTTGTACCGCATCGGTGTGAAACAATACATTTTTATCATGACAGATCGCTCCGATTTCTGCAATGGGTTGAACGGTTCCGATTTCGTTGTTGGCATACATAATGGTAACCAAGCAAGTGTCTTCGCGGATAGCATCGGCGACTTGCGCCGGGTCAATTAAACCATTTTCGTGGACATCCAACAAAGTGAGTTCGAAGCCTTCTTCTTTTTCCAGTTTTTGGAGGGCATGCAGAACGGCGTGGTGCTCGAAGGCTGTGGATATGATGTGTTTTTTACCTTTTTTCTTGCCAAGTTTAGCTGCTGTAAGGATCGCTTGATTGTCGGATTCGCTCCCGCCGGATGTAAAGAGAACCTCCCGGGGAGTACAGCCAATGGCATCAGCTACGATCTCTCTTGCAGTTTGAAGCGCTTCAGCGGCTTGTTGTCCAGGCGTATGCAGGCTGGAGGGGTTGCCGTAGTGCTCTTTTAAATAGGGTAACATCGCGTTAAAAGCTGTCTCGCTCATTTTTGTCGTTGCGGCATTATCCGCATATATTTTCATAGTATTTCTCCTTACATAAATGCTTGTCATTAGAACATTTTACGTTTTTAAGGCATCTCTGTCAAGTTCGGACTCAAAAACAAATCGGCTCTTCTTAGGTTGTTAAAAAACTGAAGCCTCTTAGTGAGATTTTTTGAAAAATTGTTTATTGAATGAAAGGTTTTTCAAAGGAAAATTCTTAAAAGCGTAAGACCAATGTCTAAAAGTAAGTTCTGCAGTTGACTACAAAGGTGGTGTGTCGAGCTGTAATCACTTATCTGTTCATCGTCTAGTTGTCGTTGACGGTAGGTTAAACAGTTTAGGTCTTGGCATGAAAAAAGCACCTGCTCGAGGTGCTCTGTGTTTATTTTGGTGGATGATGGCCATGATGTGATGGCTAGTGGTCGGATTGTTTCGGTTGCACTTTGTGATTTCGATGCCTGCCACTTGCGGATGACAGATAACTTCTTTCCAAATTTTTCTGCCGGTTCTTGCAGCACACCGAAAATGGGAATTGTGCCATCCAAAAGTGTAAAGCGCGAACAACCGGAATGCTGTAACTGCTTTGTAATCTTTTGCTAAATTGCGACGGTTTGCCACATCGGTAGAAAGGCATTCTGTTTGAGACTGAGGCGACCGTTTGTCAAATAGTGTTGACAGGATTTGTTTTTGGCTGGCAGTTGTTGTATTTTATTCCTCTGACGGGTCTATGCGGTAATCGGGACGTTCCGTTTTGTTTCTGACATCCCATAGTATTCTGCCGTAGCCGGTATCGGAGACTTCCAAAACAAGGCCGTCTTCATTGGCTTGTGTTTGCAACCAAGATAAGATTTTGACTGCATTTTCCGGTGTCGCATCTCCCGGTGGTAGGGCATGTTCCATTACAAATTCCACATATTCATCATCGGGGCTTATCCAAACTTCTTGGTGATGTGTCTCATAGCTGGTTTCCGGATTGTATCCCAAAAGAAACAGCACATTAAATAGAGAGTAAAACCGACGGCCTGTCCATTGACGCGTTGGTTTTCGAGAAAAAACTTCTTGGATAACTTGCTCACTGAGGTGATTTTTTCTACTTAAATGCGTAATGTTACAGCACCATTTGCGGCTCATGTCCATAGATTTCATCAGACCGTTCATGCCCTGAATGGCCGGTGTTAGTGAGCTGAACACGATATCGAAAGCTTCTTTATAGCCTTCCTTTTCGATATCTAAAGTTTGAAAATCACAAGTGTGGAGGGTTGCATTGGTTAACCCTTCCCGTTGAAGGAGTTCCATACCGTGGGCGACCATTTTTTCGGAAAAATCTAAACCGACCACGCGGCGTACTTTTTTCGCAAAAGCTGCTGCAAACTGGCCGGGACCACAACCGATATCCACAATACTATAGTTTTCTTGCAACAACCCTCTGTGTTCGAGATAGTTGATGGTGCTATCCACACGTTCGTTACCTGTTGGTTGTCTCTGTCGTTTCTTTTCCCAGACCTCTGCACGTTGATTCCATTTCTGAGGAGAGTGCTCCGGTGCACCGGCACGTTTCGATTCTTGCAAAGCGATAAAATATGTCAGATCTTCTGGTTTTGAGACGTTTGGATGGATGTTGGTTTTAATATTTAAATTTTTCATGCCGCATGTCCTCTCCGGTTAAATTGCTATTTTCATTCTTGTATAGCCTTTGAATTGTGTGAATACAGTCATTTTCAGAGCAGCGTTTCCGCGATTATAAAAACATAGGGGTAGATAGGTAGCGGTCTCCGGTATCCGGCAAAAGGAAAACAATGGTTTTACCGGAATAATCCGAACGTTTTGCCAATTGAATGGCGGCATGCATCGCTGCCCCGGAAGAGATGCCCACTAAAAGCCCTTCCAAGTGTCCAATTTGTCTACCGGTAGCAAAGGCATCTTCATTGGAAACCCTGATGATGTCGTCATAAATCTCGGTGTCCAACACTTCGGGAATAAAACCGGCACCGATCCCCTGAATTTGGTGTGCACCGGCAGTCCCGTCGGTTAAGACCGGCGAATCTTCAGGTTCTACACCAACGATTCGAACATTTTCGTTTTTAGATTTTAAATATTGCCCCACACCGGTAATCGTACCTCCGGTACCGATGCCGGCGACGAAAACATCGACCTGACCTTCGGTATCTTCCCAAATTTCCGGACCGGTGGTTTGATAATGAATTTCAGGGTTTGCCGGGTTTGTAAATTGTCCGGGAATAAAGGCGTCGGGCAATTCCTTCGCTAAAGCTTTCGCACGATCGATGGCACCTTGCATACCCTTGGCACCTTCTGTCAACACCAGCTCTGCTCCGTAAGCTGTCATGAGTTGCCGGCGCTCAACACTCATCGTATCCGGCATGACGATGATCAGAGGATAACCTCTAATAGCAGCAACCGATGCTAAACCAATACCGGTATTGCCGGAAGTAGGTTCAATGATAACGGAATGGGGGGTTAAAAGACCTTTTGCTTCGGCATCGTCCAGCATGGCTTTGGCAATGCGGTCTTTCACAGAACCTGCGGGGTTGTAGGATTCTATTTTAGCTAGGATACGGGCCTTTAAGTTGAATTTTTTATTTAGTCTGTTGAAGGCCACCAATGGGGTGTTGCCGATGAGTTCTTCGGCAGATGAAAATATTTTAGACATGAATTTTCTCCTTTATAGTGTATTGAATACGAAATCAGCTATTATTTTTGCGGCATCAATTAAGAACACAGTATACTCAAGCTACCCATTATCTTTACGTTGCAATTTGTGTTGAAAAATAAAACAACACACCTTGATCATACGTCACTGCAAAAGATGTGTTGTTGGTTTGACTTTCCATTAAACTTTAGGTATTGATAAAATCATCAGCCGTAAAGCGGATGCGTTTCATAAGGGAATCTATTTTGTGAATATTTTTTTCTATAACGGCTAAGGAGGCTCCGGTTAAGCGAGCAGACAAGGTCGAAACAAAATCCGACATTTGGTAGGGTGCTTGTTGATCCCAAAGAGATGAAGTATCGTTGACCAATTGTTTACGGGTGCCGTACTCCACGACCAGTAATCTTTGCAACACGGCGTGGTCGATATCCAAGGACAATTCCATTATATTTTCATAGATGTTGTTTTGAAGGATTTCTTGAGTTTCTTCTAAGATGTAATCTTTTGTTAAATATAGACGGTAAAGTTTTAGCAAATTCTCGTTATTAAAAATGGAACCGTAATAGAGACGATAAAAAATTAACTGGCGTTGAATTTGGTTTTCAATGTGATTCCCAACTTGTGTTTCGATTTCTGTATAAATTTTCAAAATAAATTGATGGAAAGCATCGCCCAGAAGATCATTCTTTTTGTAATAGTAGTTGACTAAACCGACGGGTACATCTGCTGTGTTGGCAATGTCCGCAATGGTTGTCTCTTTAAACCCTTTTTCATAAAAAAGTTTTTTAGCAACAGACAAAATTTTATTTTTTGTCTCAATGCCTTTTTTATAATGACCCATTATTCCCCCTCTTATATTTTAGAATATAACATTCTTTCTATTATTGCATATTATTGCATAAATAAGAATAAGTTTCAATACTTTGGCCTTGAGGACAAAGTGGTTTTGCACATAAAAAAAATAGAACGTAATTGGTATAAATAAGTTAATGTGTTTAAAAACATCTCATCATAACATTTTTAGACAGAGATAACAATTCTTTTTATCGTTGTCTTTCAAAATTGTCAAAAAAATAACTTGATTAACTTACTTGTATACACTATAATATACAAGGTAGATATTAGAGATTAAGGAGGAGTGCTGTGAAAAAAAGACTAAAGGTCGTTAACCAAAGTGATTGTCTAAAATGTTTAGCATGTGAAGCTGCGTGCTCTATGGCATTTTATAAAGAGTTTGATCCTTCAAAGGCAAGCATTTATGTCACGGAAAAAAACAATGAACCAAAAACCGTAGTATGTGTCCAATGTGGTAAATGTGCTAGAACTTGTGAATACGATGCGATCACACAAAACAAACGAGGTGTGTACGTCATCAACAAAAAATTGTGCACGGGCTGTGGTGAATGTGCAAAGGTATGTCCTTTTGGCGTTCTTGTTCATGAAGAAGAAAAACCGACCAAATGTATTGCTTGTGGTATCTGCGCAAGAGAATGTCCTATGGATGTTTTAGCAGTGGTGGATTGATTATAAAAAATACGGATGTTAAAATAAAAGACACTCCCTCAAAGCTGTGATGCTATTTGTAGGGAGTGTTTTTACGTGAAGAAGAATTGTAAAAACGAAGCATTTTTTTAAAAGCAGTGGGCAAAGCAAAATCCGACAAAATATTTTTAGGAGAGATAAATACACCTTTATCTCCGTCGTGTTGCACTTGTTTGATGATGTATAGGTCAATCTCCCATGTGATATGGGTAAAAACGTGCTTGGTTTTACCAATTAAACAAAGTGGTTCTGTGTACTTGTAAGTCTTCTGCAAATAATTGCCAATTCCCTGATTTTTTTCGACGATTGGAAAACCCCATAAACCGGATAGAAGCCCCTTGTCCGGGCGCTTTTCTATCAATAACTGCCCTTTTGTATCTTCGACAAGGCAGGCTTCCATGGCAAGAGTTTTTCGTTTTATTTTTTTCTTTTTAACGGGCAATAGATGGACATGTCCCGTTTCCAAGGCACTGCAATGCTCGCGTATTGGACACAGTAAACAATAAGGGTTAGTCGGTAAACATATTAACGCACCGAGCTCCATCATGGCTTCATTAAAATCGCCGGGTTCATCCGGCATACATTGCGATAAGGCATGTTGTATTTGCCGCTTGGTCGCTTGCTCACCGATATCGTCAAAGGAATTGGTCAACCGGCTAAAAACACGCAGGACATTGCCATCCACCGCCGCTATCTTTTCATTAAAGCAAATGCTGGCAATAGCAGCAGCAGTATAGGGGCCGATCCCGGGAAGCTTAAGCAAATCTTTATAGTTGTCCGGTATAAAGCCGTGCCATTCTGTTACGATTATTTTAGCAGCGCGATGCAAGTTTTTTGCGCGGTTGTAATAACCCAATCCCTCCCAATGTTTCAGCAAAAGATCTTCCTCTGCGGCAGCTAAAGCCTGCACATGAGGAAAGCTTTCGACAAATCGGTTGTAATAGGGGAGCAAAGTATCGATTTGTGTTTGCTGTGCCATAATTTCCGATATCCATACGGCATAAGGGTCTTTGGTTAGACGAAAGGGTAAAGGACGTTTATTCTTTTCAAACCATTGGAGTAGACTTTTCGTCCATGAAAAACTTGTAGTGTTCATAAAAAAAAGTATATCACACTCTTGTATATAAAAAGGATACCTTAATTTGAACATGTCCTATAAAATCGAAGCGACTGTCTCATCATATTTTATAGTAAAAACTTATTATAATATTTCGTCTTTTCCTTGACATGTATTTACATTCTTGTTACAATTCTATATGTTTATTACGAAACTATGAAGATGAGGAAGGTCATAATGAAAAATAAAGGAATACGAAATGGTATCCATCGAACAAACCGACAATTATTTTTAGCTGCCGGTTTGTGTTTAATCTTTTTGATGATTGGTGTTACAACGGCATTTAACGCTAAAAAAGATGTTACCGTTTATGTCAATGGTAATACCGTCGCAGAATTATCCTCCAAGGGCAATCAGGAAATCATCAACGCACGGTTGAGTGACAGAATTTACGACGTCTTAACCGAAGAAGGTCTGCCCACCGGTGACGATTATGAAATAGATGTCGATCTCAACAAACAGATTAAAGATGTTGACGAAATCAATATTAAGAAAAAAGCGGAAGGCGTTATTTCCGTCGATGGTGTCAGTACACTTTTTAAATCCGCTGCCAATACAGTGGAAGATGTCATTAAAGAAAATGAATTGGAAGTCAAAACAGACGACATTGTCGAACCCGCATTAACGACGGCTTTGACAACAGATATCCAAGAAGTAAAAATTACTCGCGTTACTTATGGTGAAGAAAAGGGTGAAGGCGAAATTCCTTTTGAAACGGAAAATCAGGAAACTTCTTCCATGGCCAAGGGTGTCGAAAAGGTTATTACCGAAGGTGTAAACGGTAAGGAAGCTTTTACCGATAAAATTACCTATCACGACGGCGTCGAATTTTCAAGAGAACGCATTGAAACCCAAGTTATTGAAGAGCCGGTAAAAAAAGTGGTGGAAGTTGGAACCAATGTCGGAAATGTTGGCAATGGCGGCGATGGTGGAAGCCCCTATGGCAACGAAGAAGGCGGAGTGCCGACCGGACGTTCTTTTATTGCTAATTGTACGGCCTACACCCATACAGGTAACCCCACTGCATCCGGTGTCATGCCTGTAGCCGGTGTAACCGTAGCAGCGGATCCTTCAGTTTTTCCCTTGGGTACTAGAATTTACATCCCGTACTTTAACAACACCTTTATCGTTCAAGATACCGGTGGCGCTGTTAAGGGCAATGTGATCGATATCTTTATGGATACATACGACGAATGTGTACAATTCGGCAGAAGAGATTTGGAAGCGTATGTTGTAGATTAAAAATAAAAACAACCTATCCGGTTTGTGATTTGTCGCAAACCGGATTTTTTAATATTTGGACAAAAGAAGGGCAAGATCCAACTTGTACTGAAAGCAATACTTTACAAAACCATGTGCAATTGTTATATTGTATACAATAATGTCTAGGAGTAAAGCAAAAATGAAGATTAAAATTGAGAAAAGACAGGAGCTCAAACCAAAACTTGACGAAAGTAACTTAGAATTCGGAAAAGAATTCACCGATCATATGTTCTTAATGAACTATACGTTGGGCCAAGGATGGCACGATGCGCGCATTGTACCCTATGGTCCCATCGAGATGTCGCCGGCTGCTATGGTGTTGCACTATGCCCAAGAGACCTTTGAAGGCCTAAAAGCATACAAGCGCCCCGATGGCAAAATCCAATTGTTTCGCCCTGAGGAAAACTTTAAACGCCTCAACCGATCCAACGATAGAATGTGCATCCCGCGATTTGACGAGGACTTTGCCATCAAGGCGTTGAAAACCCTAGTCGAAATAGATCAGGATTGGGTTCCCCATGCACCGGGCACATCCCTTTACATTCGCCCCTTTATTTTTGCAACCAGTCCCTTTATCGGTGTGCGAGAAAGTAGGACCTATCTATTTTGTATCATTCTAAGTCCCGTAGGTTCTTACTACCCCGGTGGCTTGGCACCGACAAAAATGTATATAGAAGATGTCTTTGCAAGAACTGTTTTGGGTGGTACCGGAGAAGCAAAATGCGGTGGCAATTACGCCGGTGGCTTAGCAGCCCAAAAGAAAGCTGCCAGCAAAGGCTTTGAACAAATTCTCTGGTTGGACGGTGCTGAAAGAAAATATATTGAAGAAGTAGGCACCAGCAATGTCTTCTTTAAAATTGACGGCAAGTTTTACACACCGGAACTCAGCGGTACCATTTTGCCGGGTATTACTAGAAAAAGTATCATCGAATTGCTGAAAAGCTGGGGAGAGACCGTCATTGAATGTAAAATGACGATCGATGAATTGGTCGATTATCACCGTCAAGGCAAAGTAGAGGAAGTCTTTGCGACGGGAACCGCAGCCGTCATCTCTCCGATCGGAAGTTTGGACTACATGGGCGAAACCTTAGTATTTCATGACAATCAAATCGGAGAATACTCACAAAAAGTGTACGATGAATTATTCGGCATCCAAACAGGCCAATTGCCGGACCCCTTCGGTTGGACAGTTTTAATTGATGAATAAAGAATGAACGGAGTGAAAGCTCCGTTTTTTATTCTCGATCAACATCGAGCAATCAACAAGAGTAAATATATTTAAAAACGCGACGTCTTTGGTAAATCTTCAAAACAAATACCCATAATGTCGCAAACTTGATTGAGACGATAAATAGCGTTTTGACGATGAAGGTTCAAAGCTTTATGTAGTCGCGGATAGGTTTTGCCCATGTAGGAAGTAAACATCATCTTTTCAAGATGATCTCAATGGATAGATGAAAATAGATATCGTAGATGGATCCTTTGTATTACCTGTTAAAAGAAAATCAGATCAAAAACTGCATTCGCTTAGTTGATTAAAATTTATGATTGTTCATTCAGAAATAAAAGACACTTCAAATGCTATGATCGCATTGAATTTAGCCATTAACGGAAGTTTTTTAAGGTAAAATTGACCGCTCCATTGCTTGACAAATAATTGAGAACTTGTTATAATAAATTTCGCATTTATTTAATGACGAGAGGTATCGAAGTGGTCATAACGAGNNGGCGGTCTTGAAAACCGTTAGGGTGCAAGCCCACGTGGGTTCGAATCCCACCCTCTCGGCCAGAATCTTTCAAAACAACTCTGTTAAAAATGCTTATGACGACAGTGGAGAAGTACTCAAGTGGCTATAAGAGGTACCCCTGCTAAGGGTATAGGCCGTTTACGCGGTGCGAGGGTTCAAATCCCTCCTTCTCCGCCATGATTTGAACATTCAAAAGCCTTGATAACTTTTGTTTTCAAGGCTTTTTATTATTGCCATCTATTGCCCTATGCTTTCTCATGGACCTTTACAGCTGTGGAAGAGATATTGGATTAAAAATAAAAATGAAGCGACAGGAGCATGGACCTTTACAGCTGTGGAAGAGATGGATTAAGAATTTATGTCATTTTGAAACAGGTGGATGTTTTTCGCTTGCAAAATTATATGATTAAGTTTAAGATAGAGGCAATAAAAAGTAAAAAACGGGAGCTGTCAAAGGCTGAGAGGAGGGCATGCCCTCGACCGTAGACCTGATTCGGATAATGCCGACGGAGGAATGATAACGCGAATACCTGTCCTTTTTGTCGACGTCCGATGTCGGCAGAAAGGATTTTTTTTATGATCATCATTAACGGAAAAGAAATGGCTCTTCAATGGGAAACCCTGGAGGATTACATCCTTTCTCAAAACTATCTCCTCGAGCATATCGCTGTGGAGCGTAATGAGGTCATTGTGCCGAAGGCGGCTTATGGGCAAACAAAACTGTTGCGTGGAGATCGTTTGGAGGTCGTTTGTTTTGTCGGAGGTGGCTGAGGTGCAGATCACACGGGAGCAATGGTTGGCGACCTTGTCCCAAAGGCAGGGGCGGGCACTGGTGGACAAATTTCAGAAAGCGCGGGTGGCAGTATGCGGTTTGGGCGGTTTAGGCTCTCACATTGCTCTGACTTTGGCGCGAAGCGGTGTCGGTCATTTAAGTTTAATAGACTTCGACCGGGTCGATTTGAGCAACATTCACCGACAAGCTTATCGCTTAACGCATATCGGCAGTTATAAAACGACTGCCCTGAAGGAGATGGTGATGGAGGTGGCGCCATTTTGTCAGGTCACCACCCACAATACCGTCCTTTGTGCGAAAAACATTGAAACCCTGTTAGCAGAGGAGGATGTGATTTGCGAAGCTTTCGACGACCCGAAGGCGAAAGCCCTATTGGTGCAGGCTGTCAGAGAGAAGATGCCGGAAAAAATGGTCATCGCCGCTTCCGGAATGGCGGGGTGGGGCAGTCCCAACACCATTCAAAGCCGTCGGGTTAGTCAAAACTTTTACTTGTGCGGAGACGAAAAATCGGGAATTGAGTCGGGTCAGAGCTTAAACAGTGCCAGGGTGCAAGTGTGCGGAGCCCACCAAGCCACATTGATTCTCAGATGTTTGGCAGGTTTCTTAGAAGTATAAGACGTTGACGGGATGGCATTGACAGAAATACAATCAAATGGAGATGAAGTCATGGAAAAAACGGGTTCTAACAGAACAAACAATCAAGTGCTTTCAACGGAAGATTTTTTGGAGATCGGCGGTCACCGCCTTCAATCCCGCTTTATTCTGGGATCCGGGAAATACTCTCCAAACCTAATCGAGGCGGCGGTCCATCAGGGCGGCGCAGAGATGGTCACGGTTGCCGTGAGAAGGGCGAACACGAAAGACAGTGAAAATATTATGAACTATATCCCCGATGGGGTGATCCTTTTGCCCAATACCTCCGGCGCCCGGGATGCCCGGGAAGCGGTGCGCATTGCCCGGCTGGCGAGGGAATTAGGGTGCGGGGATTTTATAAAAATTGAAATTATGAAAGATTCCAAATACTTGCTGCCGGACAATGCAGAGACCGTCAAAGCGACGGAAGTACTGGCACAGGAGGGGTTTGTCGTCATGCCTTATATGTACCCAGACTTGTATATCGCTCGGGACTTGGTCAGTGCAGGCGCTGCCACCATTATGCCACTTGCCGCACCCATCGGGTCTAACCGAGGGCTGGTAACCGGGGAGTTTATACAAATTCTTGTAGAGGAAATCGATTTGCCCGTCATCGTCGATGCGGGTATCGGCAGTCCCTCTCAGGCCTGTGAAGCCATGGAAATGGGATGCGCCGCCGTTATGGCCAATACGGCCATTGCCACCGCCGGCCATATTGCGACCATGGCCTCAGCCTTCGGAAAAGCCATCGCCGCAGGTCGTCAGGCCTATTTGTCCGGATTGGGTCGGGTTTTACAACGGGGCGCCTGTGCGTCGGATCCTTTGACCGGTTTTCTATACAACGACTAAAAAATGAAAACAAAAGAGTTTAATTTGAAAGAAAAGAACGCAAAGAGAAGTGACCACATGGCATACTTGCCGCAAATGGAGCAGATCGAGTCGGATGTTATGGCACGGGTTCTCGAAGAGATGCACAATTACGATGCCGGACGCTACACCGAGTCGGATGTTATGGCAGCCCTTCGAAAACCCTCCTGCAGTATCGAAAATTTAAAGGCTTTGTTATCTTCCGCGGCGACACCTTATTTAGAGGCCATGGCCAAACGCGCCCACGACGAGACGCAGAAACACTTTGGCAACACAGTGTATCTCTTTACACCTCTTTATATTGCCAATTATTGTGAAAATCATTGTGTTTATTGTGGTTTTAACGCTACCAACAAAATTAGGCGTTTGCGCCTCAATAAAGAACAAATGGAGCGGGAAATGCAAATTATTGCAGAGTCGGGAATAGAAGAAGTCCTGTTGTTAACCGGGGAGAGTCCTACCGCCAGCGATGTTGCGTATATTGGTGAAGCTTGCCAATTGGCACGTCGATACTTTCGCATGGTGGGCTTGGAAATTTATCCTGTCAATACCGAGGAATACCGTTATCTCAGGGAGTGTGGTGCCGACTACGTCACCGTTTTTCAAGAAACCTACGATAGCGATCTTTATGAAACTCTGCACTTGAGGGGTCCTAAAAGGGTTTGGCCTTATCGCTTTGAAGCCCAAGAGCGGGCGCTGATGGGTGGAATGCGCGGGGTTGGTTTTTCCGCACTCTTTGGATTGGGGGATTTTAGACGGGATGCCTTGGCAACGGCGCTCCATGCCTATTTTCTGCAACAAAAATATCCCCATGGAGAGGTATCGTTGTCTTGTCCAAGAATCCGACCGACTGCCACCGATCAACATTTTGCATCTCAGAATGTGAGCGAAAAGGATCTTTGCCAGATTATTTGCGCCTATCGAATTTTCATGCCCTATGCCGGCATTACCGTATCCACCCGGGAAAGCGCCACCTTCAGGCGAGGTATTGTAAAAATTGCCGCTACGAAACTATCTGCCGGGGTGTCCACAGGGATTGGAGATCACGAAGAGAAATACACAGATGCGGTTATAGAAGATGCCAACGCCGTGGGAGATGCACAATTTGAAATCAGCGATTCCCGTTCCTTACAAGAAGTTTACGACGATTTAAGTGTAGACGGCTTGCAGCCGGTTTTAAACGATTATCTCTATGTTTAAAATTATCTGTATCAGCAACCGAAAGCTTTGCAAGGAAAACTTTTTAGAGCGAGTGGAAAAGATAGCGGCGGCAAAACCGGACGGTTTTATTCTCAGGTAAAAAGATCTGCCAATTGAGGAATACCGGGCATTGGCGCAAGAGGTTTTGGGCATTTGCAAAAAGCAGAAAGTGCCCTGTATTTTACACACATGGTCAGGGGTTTCCGAGAAACTCGGTATATCCGCCATTCACTTGCCTTTGTCGGATTTACGGCGCCTTGGGAGGAAGGGCTCCTTGAAGTCCTTTGATACCGTCGGTGCATCCTGTCACTCCCTGTCAGAAGCTTTAGAAGCAGAGGCTTTGGGGGCAACCATTATCACCGCCAGTCATATTTTCCCCACCGATTGCAAACAAAATGTACCCCCCAAGGGCTTGGCGTTTTTATCCGAAATTTGCCAAAGGGTTTCAATACCGGTCATTGCATTGGGGGGTATTTTTGAAAACAACATCGCCTTTTTGCCCGATACCGGCGCAGCCGGCGCTGCTGTTATGAGCACGGCGATGACCTGTGATGCCCCCAACCACATGATGATGGCGCTGAGAAAACAAGTTCATAGATAAAAATACCAATCCCCCCAAATCGTCGATAGTCGATTGGGGGGATTGGCATGTCATGAATCGATCATTTTAAAAAGTGTTGCTTAGTTAAAATCGAGTTGTTTTTCTGTTTGTGTGATGATGGTATCTAGCTTTTCTAATAGCAAATCGGTTTCTTCCCGGGTAATGCCGTAGTACGGTGTCAAGATGAAGGCATCGCCTTCGATACCGCGTTTCATCTTACCGGAAGCAGCGGATAAGATCACGCCATTGTCAAAGCCTGCCTTCATCAATTTGGCCAAAGCCATTTGCTCGTTGGGCAAGCAGGTGCGGGTTTCGTGGTCTTTAACCAGTTCCACACCGGTTAAGAGGCCTTTGCCCCTGACATCTCCAATGAGGGGATGGCGGTCTCGCATTTTAATGAGTTCTTCTCTCATATAGTCGCCTTGGGTATTGATGTTTTCCAGCATGTTTTCCCGTTCCATGATGCGGGTGGTTTCGATGGTAACGGCGCAAGCCATGGGGTTGCCCGCCCAGGTAAATCCGGCATAGTAGTAACCGACTTCTTTAAACAAATCGGATACTCTTTCATTGACGGCAGCAGCACCAACGGGGAAATACCCGCCGGACATACATTTTGCAATGGCTACGATATCCGGTTGAATACCAAACCAATCCGTAGAAAGAGGCTTGCCGGTTCTGCCGTAGCCGGCCAATACATCGTCGGTGATGACGAGCAATTCGTATTTGTCGCAAATCTCTTTGATGCGTTTAAAATAGCCTTCCGGTGGTGTCATACCTGCGGTGGTGGTGCCGCCGATGGGTTCAAACAAAAATCCTGCGTAGTTATCCGGGCCTCTGTTGATCAATTCGTATTCCAGTTCATTTGCACACTCAAAGTCGCAGGATTCAGGTCTTTTTTCAAAGGGGCAGTGGTAACAGGTAGGCGGTGCGATGTGGCCTTCATCGATGGCATAGGCGGACATATCGCTTCTACGGGCGATGTTGCCTCCAAAGCATGCCGTTAAAAAGGTGTTTCCATGATAGCTTAACCAACGGGACATAATTTTATTTTTTGTGGGTTTTCCCTTGTGTACCCAATAGGCTTTTGCAATACGCGCAGCCATTTCCACAGCCTCAGATCCACCGGAAGTAAGGAAAAACCGATCCATTCCCGTAAAATCTGCCAGTACCTTGGAGCATTCATCTAAGATGGAGGGCACGGAAGTAAAACGAGTGAGATACCCTAATTCTAAAGCTTGTTTTTTAAGCACTTCCGCCATATCTTCCCGTCCATACCCTAAGGATGCGTTCATAGCTCCCGAACAAGAGTCGATGTATTGGTTACCATCGGCATCCCATTGATAAAAACCCTTGCCTTTAACAAGGTTTAAGTTTGGATTAACCCAATCCGATAAAAATACGTGGGGATGCAACTCATAAGACTTTTTCATAATTATCAACCTCCTATAAATTATGAATTTCTAAGCGACAAAACGGACTGACACCGATTGTGATAACTTTTTTCGCTGATGACCGACCTCCTCAAAATGATGAATGCTAAGCGATAAAATTAAATGGACGCTGATTCTGAAAACTTACTCCGCAAGGTTTTACCGGCTTTGAGGGAAAAGTTGCAGAATACAAACATGCCGATTGCAATGAGTATATTAATGATCCAAACCAGATTGTAGGAGCCGCTGGTATCGTAGATGATGCCGCAAAAGACTGGGCCTACCATACATCCGACTAAAAACAATGCGTAGTTTAAACCATAGAGAAAAGAATAATCTTTCATGCCAAAAATGGTAGCGGTGAGCAAAGGTGGTCCGACTGCAGAGATGCAAACACTGAGACCTACCAATACGGCCGTCACATAGGCCAATGCCGGTATGTTGGTCGTAAAATACAAACTGACCATACCGAATATAAATAAAACGGTACTCAACAAAATACTGGCATTGACGCTGAATCGATCGATGACGATACCGATGGCAAAGGTACCGATTAATAGGCCAATTGAAAGGACGGACATCACAAGCCCGGCATTCATATCGATATCGTATAAAAAGTTCGGAATATGGACCATGACTCCGGACGCCACCATTCCCATACAAAACAAGCCCATGGTCAAAAATAGAAAAGCAGATGAACGCAAAGCAATTTTTTTAGGAACGCCGGAGTGAGGATCCTCCGCACCCTTTTCTCTCTCTTCCTTTTCTCTTTTTTCAGCAGCTTTGATGGCCTGAGGCGAGCCCTCAGGGTAAGTAAAGGGAACTTGATGGACATCTGAAGGTTTTTTATAAAAAATCAATGCGGAAACAGGAATGGCGGTCACTAAAATGATCGCACCGGAGATAAAAACGGCGGTCTTCCAACCAAGGCTTTGAATCATCAACTCTGTTAAAGGTGAGAGAAAAATCGCTCCTAAACCGGCACCGGCGAAGACCAAGCCCGTCATGGTACCGCGTTTGTCTATGAACCAATTATTCAACATGGACGTGAGCGGCACATTGGCGATGGTCATCATAGAAGCATCGGCGATAAAAAATAAAATATAAAATTGCCAAAGTTGCGTGGCAATGGATAAGGTCATAAAAGCGATACCGGTGGCAATAGAACCCAAAACCATCATGAGGCGGATGGGCATTTTTTCAATCAAGTAACCAGCAAACATAGCCCCCACGGCAGCGCCCAGAGCCGCCATGGCATAAGAGACAGAAAATTGGGCAGTTGTAAATCCAAATTCTTGATTAACCGGCGTCATGTAAAACGCAGGGGTATTGTTGATGATGGCGACAGTAAAAACGGTGATGATAAAAGCTCCAAAAACAATACGATTACCAAAAAAACGTTGCTTGTTGTTCATGGAAATACCTCTTCTCCGTATGTTGAAATCTTTACACGCAAAGAGCAAGCAGCCTATTTCATGGAACATCAAAAAGTAAAAGGGTGGGTTTGGGGTAAGGGTGTGGTAATAATCTTATAAAAGCAAGGTGCATCAACAAATAAATGATTGTTTGAAAATGACACAAGCTTTTTCGCAATCTGCACAAATCGATTCGGGCAATATTCTGTATTGAATAATAATTTAAACGTCGTACATTACTTTGCATGATCAAAGTTTAAATCTCTAAGTTTTGTAAAAAATCTTAGAAAATGTTCTATCTTTTCATCCGTATAAAGTACTGCTTAATGATGTTGTTCCAATAGACTGCTGTTCCTCATTTAACCGTTGAGTGTCATTAGAAATGATCTGTTGCCAGTATGCAGCAACATAAGTGTTAATCGTTGTTAGCTGAGCTTTCACTTATAGTTTGCACAGGGTGAAGGCTCAACAACCATACGATACCATTGAGCAAAATACAGAAATTATCCAAAAGATTGAGCCCGAATCTGTGTGCATAAACGTTTACAATAAATAGTATAACATATATTTGCTAAGATTGTTAGGTATTTTAGAAAAAAGAAAAAATTGTACATTGGCAAACACAATTATGAATACCCCCAAGCTTGTCTAAAGCATAGCGAGAGGGTGCGGTAGGGCCGAAAAATATCGCTTAAAAAGTCTCGACATTGTTTAAGATATCCGATTGTACCCCATAGACCAGAGCGATGGTGTCTTCTTCTGGACTATCGGATTTTAAATAGAACAGGACAGTGTAGGGACCATTGGTTGCTTTTAGTTTTTAACATTTGTAGTTTAATTAATTGTGACGGGCACCATCGGTGTCAGCTTGACCTCAGAGCGCTTTGGTGACATAATAGAATCAAATTCAATACTAGGGGAGCGACTTTATCCGGAGGATAAAAGCTGAGAGGAAGGTAAGGCTTCGACCCTTCAACCTGATATGGGTAATGCCATCGTAGGAAAAAACGTGTGTACGGTTCGGATTGCCTTTGGCAATCTTTTTTATTTTGAGAGGTAAAATGTTCAAAGAAATTATAAACAATGTAAAAGAAAAAGTGTCATTGGTACACAATATCACCAATTACGTCACTGTTAACGATGTCGCAAATAGCCTCATCGCCTACGGTGCTGCCCCGATAATGGCGGACGACCCCAAGGAGGTCGAAGACATTACGGCTTTGTGCCAGGGCACCAATATCAACATCGGTACATTAAATGAAAGGACCATTACATCCATGGTTTTAGCCGGTCAAAAGGCAAATGCTCTCAAACAACCTGTCCTGTTGGACCCCGTGGGGATCGGTGCGTCGAATCTGCGCACGGAAACCGCCATGACCTTGATCAAAAAAATCAACTTCGATGTGATCCGGGGCAACATGTCAGAAATGAAGGCCATTGCCTTGGGTACCGGTGGTGCCCGCGGGGTAGATGCGGATGCAGCCGATGCCATCTCACAACAAAATTTATCAGCGGTGGTGGAATTGGCGGTATCGTTATCTGAGCGCATTGGAAGTGTCGTAGCCATTTCCGGCGCTATCGATGTGGTTGCTCACGGCCATCAAGTGGCGATTGTGCGCAACGGCTCCCCGCTGATGGCGCAGATAACCGGCAGCGGTTGTATGCTTTCGGCATTAATCACCGCCACCCTTGCCGCCAATCCCGAAAAACCCTTCCGTGCGACAGTCACCGCTTTTTGTGTGATGGGTGTCGCCGGAGAAATGGCCGAAGCCCGCATGACGGAAACAGACGGCAACGCCTCCTATCGCAATTATTTAATCGATGGGATTTACAACTTGAATGCCGCTGTTTTGGAAAGAAGGAGCAATTGTGAAATACGAGAAGCTTAGTGGAAAGGCCTTAAAAGATGCACTGTGTCTTTACGCCGTGACCGATCCCATGTGGTTGGACGGTCGCCCCTTAGCGCAAGATGTGGAGTCCGCATTAAAAGGTGGGGTCACCATGTTGCAGCTCAGAGAAAAAACATTGGATGATGCCGAATTCATCGCCTTGGGTCAAGAGATCGGTGCGCTGTGTCGAAAATACCGGGTACCCTTTATTGTCAACGACAATGTGGCGGTTGCCTTGGCTTGCGGTGCCGACGGGGTACATATCGGACAGGAGGATATGGACGTGTCCGAGGCCAGAGCCCTTATCGGAGAACAGCGATTGCTCGGTGTCTCTGCCGGGTCTTTGGAGGAGGCGATTAGAGCTGAAAAAGACGGCGCAGACTATTTGGGAGTCGGTGCCATGTACGCGACGGATACCAAGAAAGACGCAGACGTTACGTCCATTGCCACCCTTAAAGCAATTTGCCAGAGGGTTCGCATACCGGTGGTGGCCATTGGCGGCATCAACAGCAAAACCATCCCCGACTTGAAAGGGTCCGGGGTAGACGGCATGGCGGTGGTCTCTGCCATCTTTGCACAAAAAGAAATAGAACGAGCGACAAGAGAACTAAAGAAACTGACCATGGAGGTACTGAATGGATAAGGTAAAGGGATATATTTTTGATTTGGACGGCACATTGATCGATTCTTTAGGCGTGTGGGATCATGTCGCCTCCAACTATCTGATAGATCAAGGCATCACGCCGGCAGAGGACTTGGACGAACTCTTAAAAAGTAAATCGATGCAACAGGCTGTGGTCCATTTCCAAGAGGATTACGGTCTGCAAAAAACCGCTGAGCAAATCATTGCGGGGATAGACGAAGTCGTCACCAAGGCCTATCGGGAAACGGTTCAGCCCAAACCCGGTGTCCTAGCCTTTTTAGAAAAACTCAAGGACAAGGGCATTCCCATGGTGTTGGCATCTGCCACCAGTCGGGTGCCCATCGAGGCTTGCCTTCAAACCAACGACATGACCGATTATTTTGATGGTATCATCACCTGCGCTGAAATAGGTGCGGGTAAGGATAAGCCGGATATTTTTGAAGCCTGTTTGGGGTTGTTGGGAACGACGAAGGCAGAAACCTTGGTATTTGAGGATGCGCCCTACGCCATCCGTACCGCAAAGGAGGCCGGCTTTCGCCTGATCGGCGTGTACGACGACTCTTGGGAAAGGGAATGGCAAGCGGTGGAACATCTGACGGAAAAATTCATTCAGAATTGGTATGAATTATGAAAAAAGTCTTAACCATAGCCGGTTCCGATTGTAGCGGTGGCGCCGGCATTCAAGCGGATTTAAAAACCTTTGCGGCCCATTGCGTGTACGGGATGAGTGCCATTACCGCCTTAACGGCTCAAAACACCACCGGGGTGCGCTCCATCCACGAAGTACCGGCAAATTTTTTGGCGGATCAATTGGATATGATTTTTGAGGATATTGTTCCGGATGCGGTAAAAATCGGGATGGTCAGCTCTTCCGCGTTAATTACCACCATTGCAACTAAACTCAAGGAGCACGGGGCAAAAAATATTGTGGTCGATCCGGTCATGGTGGCCACTTCCGGTAGCAAATTGCTGGGAGACGAAGCGATTACAGCTTTAAAAACACAACTTTTGCCCTTGGGTTGCATGATCACACCCAATATTCCCGAAGCTGAGGTGCTCTGTGGTTATCAGATTAAAAACCCTCAGGATATGGAAAGGGCAGCCCGGGACATCGCAAAAAACCTACCCCAGGTATCCGTCTTGGTAAAGGGGGGTCATTTGTCCGCCGACGCCGACGACTATTTGTATACGGAAAAAGAGAGTCGCTGGTTTCATGCCCATCGCATAGATACCCCCAACACCCATGGCACCGGCTGCACATTGTCTTCGGCAATTGCCTGTCACTTGGCAGCGGATCAGGATCTTTTTACCGCGGTGCAAGAAGCAAAAGCTTATTTGGTCGGTGCTTTATCCACCGGGTTGGATTTGGGTCAAGGTAGCGGACCCTTAAACCATAGCTGGTGGACTACCAATTGCCGGTCCAATCAATTGTAAGAGAGAAGGTATTTAAAAATAGACTAGGACGATCGAAATCATACCCAAGCTAACTTTGGGTGTAGGGCCTGCTTAAACGGTTGGACCTTCGCTAATCCGGCCACTGATTCAGAGCAATTGCAGACACCTCTCTTCTTTTGGAATAGTCCCTGATTGGATCAATCCAATTTTGCTTATCATGGAGAGTGTGGTTAAGGATCGAACCGAAGGATGATGCTATCATCTCTTCAAAACACTGCTCCGGTAGGTTCAGGTGACTAGTTACCGGTTAGAAAAAGTGTTGTCGTTACTCGACGAGAACACCCTTCAACAACAGTGCATTTAAAAAACACCGAACTTCAACACTGGTTTTGAGTTCGGTGTTTTTTGTATCCTTCTACAGCCAACCTTGCTCCATCCAATAACGATTGTCTAAAGTCAGAGGTTGGCCTTTTTTAATGATGTCCTTTTGCATCTTTCTACAAAGCCTAAATTTTAATTTTGTCGCGATCGTTTGTGTCGCCATACGGGGCGATTTGTAGCGACTTGCGATTTTTTTGATCTTTTTTAAAATGGCGGTTTTTCTTTTTTGGGAGAGTTCATCCCAATAGATGCTTTCCATCAAGGCGAAACCCACTTTTTTGATATCGGAGATACCCAACCAACTGAGGGCGGTCGCCACGTCTTTTTGAGCGGCACCATTGGGTGCGCCGATGCTCTGTGTCAGGATAACCGCAGACTTTGTAAACATCTTGGCCTTGGGCGGTGCATCATGAAATGGCAGGCGAAATGCTCCAACAGAGTTTTGATTTGTCCCGGTGCACGCATAACGTACACGGGGTAAGCGAAGACGATGACATCCGCCGCTAACATCGCATTCCAAATAGGCATGGTTTTTTCGGTGTGGGGGCAGGCCTCTTCTCCCTCAAAAAAACATTTTTTGCACCCAACACAAAAAGAAGGACCGTCTTTGGGTAAGTAAAACTCTTGGATTCGGTGCTCCCGCAGCTCCGATAGGAAGGCCTCTTTTATTTGATAGGTACATCCTCGAATCTCCGTACCATTGATAACAACTATGTTCATCAGCAACCTCATAATTTATTGATATTTTCATTGTACGGCACAGGGCTTTATGAAAGATTAATAGCGAGTGCGTTCAATTGTAAATCAAAGATAGACCATCAATAACATCATAGTTTTGCAACAGAGCGTCGGTCCAAGCTGCAAAGTGTGAACACCCTGCAGCTTGGACCGACGGTTAAAAGGATTGGAGTTGGCCGGTCCCATTACCAAATTTTCAAAGCTTCTGCTTCTTTTCTCAGTTCTTCTCTAAAATCCGGGTGTGCAATGCCGATCAGGGCTTCGACTCTTTCGGAGACATTTAAGCCTCGCAACCAAGCGACACCGTATTCTGTGACCACATAGTCCACGTCGTTTCTGGAGGTCGTCACCGCTGCGTTTTTGTGAAGGAAGGGTACAATTTTAGAGCGCAGCACTTTGTTGCCGTCTTCACCCTTCGTTTGATAGGTCGCATGCATGGCAATGATGGACTTACCGCCCTTGGACATCTGCGCACCCATGACAGTTTCCGATTGACCGCCGGTTCCGGACCACTGTACGCCGCCAACGGTTTCCGAGGCACATTGTCCGAACAGGTCGATCTCCAAGGAAGCGTTGATGGATACAAACTTGTTGCAGCGCCCGATGGTATAAGGGTCGTTGGTAAAGGTACAGGATTTAAAGAGTATGGAGGGGTTGTTGTCGATGTAGTCGTAAAGTCGCTGACTGCCCATGGTAAAAGAGCAAACGGAATAGCCGTCGTATAACCCTTTTTGTGTGTTGTCCACCGCACCGCATTCCAGAAGGTCGATCATGGTTTCCGTAAACATCTCGGTATGGATGCCCAAATGCTTTTTGTTGCGCAACTCGTGGGCGACGGCATTGGGGATATTGCCGATCCCCAATTGGATGGTGGAGCCGTCTTCAATAAGGTCGGCAATGTACTTTCCGATGGTCGCGTCGGTCTCGGTGTAGGGAGCTAAATTGGCAATGGGAATGGGTCGGTCGGACTCCACCAAGGCATCCACTTCGGATATGTGGACATTCGAATCGCCAAAAGTTCTGGGGAAATTCGGATTGACTTCCAATATGGTGAAGGCGCCTTTGTCGATGAGATCTCTCTCGTAAATGGCAGAGACGGATAGAGAGAAATAGCCGTGGCTGTCCATGGGGGATACCGTTGCTATGACCACCGGACGGCGGTTCTCGTAGGTGATGCGGTCCATGACTTTGCGGAGTACGGAGGTAGAACTTTGGGGAATCGCACTGACCAGTTTATCTTCATGGGCTTCTCTCAATGCTTTTGAGAAAAACCATCCGTTGTGGCTTAAAATGCCTCGCATTTCCGGATCTTTAAAGACCGGGTAATCCTGCAAAGGCAGGCAGGTATTCAAGGTGCAATTTTTGACTCCGGTATTTTTGAGATGCTGCAATTTTTCCATAATAGCCGTTGGTTCGCCGGCTGCCTGAGCGGAAAAAATATAATCTCTGTCGCGGATTAATTCCAAAGCTTTTTCAGCGGTCATGACTTTTTCTTTATAGGTTTCTTGTATGGTTTTCATGGTTGATTCCTTTCTTAATCTTTGAATCTGTGAAATATTTAAAGTTTATCTTCCGGTTTCAGGTAGCAGGAAGGAGCCTAGGAAAAAGGTTAGGCTTACCCCTAAGGCGATGTACAATCCGACGGCATAACCCATATGATCGATGGCAATACCGATCAGGTAGTAAACGACGGTTACGACGATATAGGAAATGGCCCAAAACAAACCCATCACTTGAGTGAGCTTGCCGGGAGTCATATTCGGTAGTTCTTGGGGGATCATCACCAAGGATGTGATAGGTAAAAACATAAAGGTACCGATGGCCAAGGCGGCAATGGCGGCGACGGTGCCGTTGGAGGCATTAAACATGACCAGACCACTCAGGGTCATCAGCAATCCGCAAAGTCGGATAACCGGTAGACGTTTGTTGAATTTTTTAGATAACCAAATGGCTAAAACCGTTCCGATGACACCTCCAATAGCGGTGAGGGTACTCAGGGCTTTGGCATCGATGACAGCAAAAGTTGAAATTGGGAAAATATTGAGTAGGACCAAGTAAAAAGTCAAGGAGCCGCAATAAGTCAGGGGCAACAACCAGTTAATTTTTTCTTTCATGGCATCGATAATGGTGTAATGCTCGTCGGCGCTGTTGGTAGTGGTCTTCTTTTGGGTTAGGGCAAAGTCTTCACCGAAAACCAGCCATAGAACAAAGAGAATGCCGGATATGGCAGCGAAAAAAGCCATGCTTTTTTGCCAAGTTTCAAGCCAAGCGATGACCGGACCTACGATTAAAAGAGCGATGATGCCCCCGACGTTGTAGGCAACAGAGTTTAAAGCGTTGACCGTGGGGCGGGCGGTGGGTGAAAAGTACTGTATGACAACGGGGCTGAAGTAGACAACGAACAATGCGCCACCAAAGCCCATGACGAAGCGTCCTAGGATAAAAATCGTGTAAGCAGGAGCCATGATGGCGATGATGCTGCCCAATACGATCAGCAATGCGGCAAGCCCGATGGATTTTTTAGGGTAAAGTTTGGTGAGGATGGCTGCAGCTAAAAAGTTGCCGATAATTTTAGCCAGGGTCACCGCGTTGGAAATAAATGTGGCGGAAGCAAAACCGGTTAAATGGAAGTGCTCCATAATTTGCGGTGTTAAGGTACTGCCCGCAATCCAATTGACTGCGAAGAATGCGTAGGTAAAAAACATGATGGTCTCTATGATAATCGAACGGCCGGATGTTGAAGTTTCCTTTGTGGCGACGGTGTGAGTGGACATGGTATCTCCTTTCTAAGATCATTTACTTCTTAGAACCTATCAAAAAAAACAAAATCAGAATATAATAAATTGCTTGCAAGCGTTTAACTTGATTACAGCTTATCATATTCTGATAGGTGATAGGATACCACTTGGGCATCTATCATGAGTAGAATTCATGATAGAAAAGAAAGCACTGCGGTGTCATAGTATTCGGTTTTTGAGACAGATATCAATAAAACTTTTCATTTGCCTGGTTCGCACCTTGGACTTTAAATAAACGAGCTTTAAAGACCAAGGAAAGGTGGGGTTTTCAGATGAACTTGGTGTATTTTTTTTGATGAATAATTGTCGATAAGGGGTTTAGGTAAAATGGATACCCCCTGATTTGCGGCGACCATTTCGATGATTAAATCCCATTGGTTGCTTTCAAAAACGATGTTGGGTTCAAATCCGGCTTGGCGACAGGTGTCGACAAACACACCGTGATACATAAAATCTTTTTCGACTTGAAAAAACTTTTCGCGATGCAAGGTGGCAAAATCCACGGTGTCGGCTGACCTCAAACGGTGGCTGTTTCCAACTAAGAGCACTGCCTCGGATGTAAAGACTTTGTGTATGACAAAGCGGTCGTCGTCGAAGGGGGTAATGGCAACGCCCATATCCAATTCATTTTCCAACAGTTTCTCGATGATGTGGGTGGAGGTGGCGTCGTTGATCGTTAAGGACACAGAAGGTATCTTTTTTTTGAATTCGTAGATGACGGAATAAAAGAAAATACTGCCGGCCGTCGGGGGCAATCCGAAACGCAAAACATCGTCCTGTTTTCCCAGTTCATCGTAGAGGATCTTTTTCTTTTCGTCGTAATAATCAAAAAAGTCTTTTGCAAACCGGTAAACCAGCTCTCCCTGCTTTGTCAGGGTCAGCTTTCTACGAGAACGGTCGATGAGGGTCGTTTGCAACTCCTCCTCTAAATTACGCACGGCTTTGCTGACGGCGGATTGACTGATATAATTTTTTTCAGCGGCTTTTGTAAAGCTTTCACACTCGACGGTGTGTACAAAATACGCTAAGTTTAAAAAGGGCATGGCACACTCCATAAGCATTTCAGTTTCAATTCGATCAAACCACAAGCGGTTGCTTTGACTATAACAAAAAATCATGAAAGAAATCTGATTTGATGAATCAATTCAAAGAAATTGTAGAAATTATAAGGGATGGTTTGAACAGACCATCCATAAAGAAAACAAAACGAACCGATTTTTTTAAAAACAAAAAGTCGGTTCGTCAGTCGCGTCCATCAATTGCAGGGACGCCATGAAGTTGTAATCAAATGACGCCCTTTTCCTGTAAGATATTTAAAAAATAAACGATTTGTATCCGCCACCAAGGCCAATCGTGGTTCACATCGTATCCCCAATAATCCACAAAGGCCGGTATTTGCTTTGCAAGAAAAGCGGCTTCTAATTTTCGGGTGTCCTCTATGCTCGGTTCCTCCCAAGCGCCCTGTCCGGTACAGACGATGATGTTGCCCCTTCGGTACTTGTCCAAAAACCAAGGATCGTAGAGATTCCACAAATAATCCGTGGGGGAGTTTTCATAAACGCCGATATCACTGCCGTAATCGCCGACGAAAAACCGTGCATCGTATATACCGCTTAAAGCGATGGTCGTGTCAAAGACATCCGGGTGTCTTAAATAAAAATTCATGGCGTGGTAGCCGCCCATGCTGCAGCCGGTGGCGATCATGGCGCCCTGGTAGCCGCTTAAGTGCTTAACCGTTGGGATAAACTCTTCAACGATATAGCGATCGTAGCGGTTGTGCATCTGACCCTTGTCGTGGGGCGAAGCATTTTGATTCAACCAAGATTCATAGTCCACGGAATCCGGTGTAAAAACTTGAATAGCACCGGATTGAATGAACCCGCGGCACGCTTCTATCATGCCGAAGTCTTCGTACTCATAATAACGACCGCCGGAAGAGGGGAAAACCACCATGGGTTTGCCGCTGTGTCCGTAGGTTTTAAAAAACATTTCGCGATTTAAATGTGCACTGTAATGTTGATGTTGCTCAATTTTCAATGGTTCTCCTCCTCCAGTCGACTGATGTAGTCGATGATTTCCATCATCTTCTCTTCGGTTTCACAACGAAACAAATAACCGTAATTACCCATGACGGCAGAGAAAATATCCGGCATCTCCACATTGGATAGGATGTACTCACCGTAGTTGTGGTCGATATCCTCTCTGGAATGTACGTAATGTCTGCGGTGTTTCCGGGCGATGTAGCAGCAATAATAGGGACGTGTAATCGGAGCAGAAAAATCCTCTCCCAATACGATGTTGGCGTATTCGCTGTACATGTCGATATCGTTGGCATAGTTGAACATATCCATGGTCATGCCACCCGGTGGACGGCAATTAACCTCTAAACCGACCAATTGACCGGTATCTTTTAACCTGAAAAATTCAAAATGGAAGAAGCGCTCCTTAACATTAAAAGCTTCCACACATTTTTTTCCGGCTTCCTCTAAGTCCTTGGGAATGTCCCTGGGAATATAATAATACATATCTGTATCGTCTTCGATGATATCCAAAACCGGCTTGTCGTAAATCAGGGTGGACATAAACACCACATTGCCATCGCGGTCTGTTAAACCGTCGAAGGTGACGATGTCGCCGTCGACGTAAGCTTCCATGATGTAGGGGATGCGATCGCCGGTAATGAGTTGGTCCTCCCGATCTCTAAAAAAATGGGCCAGCTCTTCGCCGTTCTGGATATTATGGGTGTCCAAGGCGCCAACACCGATATTCGGTTTGATGCAAACAGGGTAGCCCAATTCTTTGGCCAGCAATTTGGCATCGTCCTGACCGGTAAACACACGGCCTTCTGCTACGGGAATACCGATTTGGCGATACACTTCCTTCATGGCGGATTTGGCTTTGATCCGATCCATATCTTCATTTTTAAATCCACTAACATTGAAATCCGTCCGCAAGGCGGCGTCCAATTCCAACCAATGCTCGTTTTGGGATTCTATGCGATCGATCTTACCGTACTTGTGGGTAAAAAAACCGCAGGCTTTTAAGACTTCGTCGTAGTTTTCTAAAGAATCCACTCGGTAGTACTCGGTTAAGGCATCTCTTAATTCCTGGGTCAGGCCTTCGTAGGGTGTGTCGCCGATACCCAACACCTTGACCCCTTTTTCATTGAGACGAAAGACAAAATTTTGAAAATTGTCCGGGAAATGTGGTGAGATAAAAATATAGTTCATTGAGCATTCTCCTTTTGCTTGTTAGAGTATTTTATCATTTTATGTTAACGTTGACAATGTTGGGTGTACAATGTCCGAATGGTTGTTGCATGGTCGAATCATCTTCGCTAAGAGATACAGGGAAGCATTTGATGGCCACGCTTAAACACATTAAAATAAAGGCGCATCGGAAACATAATACCAATCCATACCATGGATGTGAATGATGGCGTCTCCCTCTTCGCCGGTATCGATGTTAAAAGTCGTATAACCCGGTGCCATGCCGTAGGTTTTAACCTCATAAACTTCTATGGAAATGCTGGTTCGACTTACCTGAAGAACCCGGTACAAGGCGGCGTAGGCATCCGTATCCGTCCGATACTGCAGGGTGTTGCTATCGGATCCGTCTTCATGTTTTCCAAAATAATAATAATGGCCCAAATTGTCCGTCCACTGACCCGCAATCGAGTTGATGAGATCCGTTTGGGCTTCTCGGTCGACAAATCGGAAAAAGGCAGAGACGATGGCGCTCTGTCTGCCACTTTCATCCACTGCTATGCTGTTGACGTGAACGTCCTGATCCAGCACCAGGGGCTTTTGGTATCGGGCGCTTGTGGTATCGGGATCGCTGCCATCCAAGGTGTAGTAAACTGTTACATTATTTCCTTTAGGCGGTGTGATGGTTAAAGTTTGAGGTGCTTCGTATTTTTTTTCAACTAAGGAATATTCCGGCGGTTGCAACACTTCCTCTTCTGTGGTGGGTTTTTGTTGACAGCCCCAAAAAGTAAAGATCGATGCGAGGATGACGAGGACTAATAATATCTTTTTCATTGTGGTTCTCCCCATGGTAGTTTGTTCTATTTTACCATAAATTCCATTCGCTTAATAGCTGGGTAAAGGCTATCGACGATGGCGCTTTCTCATTTTAAAACATCCTTTTAAGCTAAGTAGCCTATAATGGACTCAACTAGAAGGAGGTCTATGATGAAGAAGAAGACGGGATTTATTTTTATGGGCCCTTACGACCCCAAGGTCCACCATGCAACTTTTGATACCAAGGTCTTTACCGGCAACATCTGCACTGCCTGCAATTTAGAGGAGGCAAAAGAAGTGGCTTGTCGGATGATGGCCGACGGTGTCGGTATGATCGAGTTGTGCGGCGCCTTCGGTGCTGAAGGTGCACAGGAAATCATCAAAGCGACGGAGGGCAAGGTGGCGGTTGGCTATGTCGTTCACGATCGGGAACAGGATCCGCTATTCGAAGAATTTTTTAAAAAGAAAAAGCCCCAAAACGATTGACCATGGACATAAATTTTCATGTAAGACAGCTGAAGCTGTCTTTTTAAATTTTGGCTCGTTGAAACGGCTTTGCCATTCATCGCTATGGGGTCTCCTCGTCACGAAAATTAGCGAAAATTTATTGGGGAAAGATTGAATTTGATCCCTTGTCAGGTTATAGTTAAGCTCGAAGGAATGATATAAGAAGATCACGTTTAGTGGCTTTAAAGAAGGTCTGATAGCCCTTTTTTGAAAGAGGATAGGGCTGTCGTAGGATTAGAAAAAAATTAAACCATTTCGACTGCATTGAAAATTCTAAAATGCCCATACATTCAAGGAGGAACCATGGATATTTACCGTCAAGCGCTGCTTTTGCATCAAGAGCAACAAGGAAAAATTTCAACAGAATTAAAAGGAGATCTGAACACAAAGGAGGATTTATCCCTGGTGTATTCACCGGGTGTTGCGGAACCTTGCAGAGAAATCCACAAAAACATCGATGAGGTCTATCGATACACTTGGAAGGGCAACACCATTGCCGTTGTTTCCAACGGGACAGCTGTTTTAGGACTGGGAGATATCGGACCGGAGGCGGCGCTACCCGTCATGGAGGGAAAGTGCTGTTTGTTTAAACGGTTTGGCGGTGTCAATGCCGTTCCCATCGTTTTGAAAACCAAAGACCCCGACGAAGTCGTCGAGATTGTCAAACAGCTCTCTCCCACTTTTGGCGGTATCAACCTTGAGGATATCAGTGCACCGGCTTGTATTGAAATCGAACGTCGGTTAAAAGAAGAGCTGGACATACCCGTATTCCATGACGATCAGCATGGTACGGCCATTGTCGTCACAGCGGGGTTGATCAACGCTTTAAAGTTGGTGGATAAAAAACCGGAAGAATGCGTTGCGGTCATTTCCGGTGTTGGAGCGGCAGGATCTTCCATCATCCGCATGATGTTGGACTTGGGCATTTCCAACATTTATGGCTTTAACAGCCGAGGCATCTTAAATCGCAATGAAAAGAATGATTACAGCAATCCCCTATATCGGGAACTATCGGAAATAACCAATAAGGACGGGGAAGATCTCAGCTTGGAAGAAGCGATGACAAAGGCAGATATTTTTATCGGCGTCAGCGTGAAGGACAAAATCAACAAGCAGATGGTTAAAAGCATGAAGAGAAATCCCATTGTTTTTGCCATGGCCAATCCGGATCCGGAAATTCCTTACCAGGATGCCCGGGAAGCCGGAGCGACAGTCGTTGGGACGGGTCGATCGGATTTCCCCAACCAAATCAACAATGTTTTAGCCTTTCCCGGATTATTTAAAGGTGCTTTAGCGGCAAAGGCTACAGTCATTAACGAAGAAATGAAATTAGCAGCGGCGTATTCCTTGGCCAATCTCGTTTCCCAAGACGAGCTGAGGGAAGAGTACGTTATACCCTCTCCCTTTGATGAACGGGTTGCCAATGCTGTGGCAAAGGGTGTGGCGGAAAAAGCAATGGAGCTGGGCGTTGTGCGTCGGATCAAATAAAAGGCGTTGCGTTATATAAAGCTTTCAGCGTTAGTAGATGATGACGTCGCTGACTAAGCAAAGCGAAATCATCTTGGGAAAATTATGCTAGGGGATCCAAGCTTGATTCGACCATTGTCCAATCATTTTTGTAATAGCTGCAATCGCATACGCTTGACCGCCGACGGGAAACTGAAACCCTGTCTGCACAGCGATTTGAAAATCGACATCAAAACACCGCTACGTGCCGGAGAGGATATTAGGCCTTACATCGAACAGGCCATCGGTAAAAAACCGAAGCGCCATTATTTGTTGGAAGGGCAACAAACCAGCACTTGTATGAACACAATAGGGGGATAAATGTTTACACATCTTGATGAAAATAAACGAGGCCAAATGGTCGACATTTCGGAAAAAAATCCGACAAAACGCGTCGCCTTAGCCCGGGGCAGCATCCGATTGCAACGGGAAACCGTCGAGGCCATAGAGGAAGTTAAAAATAAAAAAGGAGATGTGCTGGCCATTGCGCAAGTTGCCGCCATTCAGGGGGCTAAACAGACACCGAACTGGATTCCCATGGCCCATCCCATTTTATTAACCGGCATTCACGTTCACTTTTACTTTGTGGAAGAACAATTGTTTTGCGATGTCGAAGTATCCTGCCAGGGCAAAACCGGTGTGGAAATGGAAGCCTTAACCGGCTGTGCCGCCGGGCTTTTAACGGTGTACGACATGTGCAAATCCATGGATAAAAATATGGTGATCGAAAACATTTACTTGATCAAAAAAACGGGAGGAAAATCCGGAGACTATGAGCGAAAAGAAAAAATATAAATATGGGGTCATCATCGCCAGCGATAGCCGCTCCACGGGAGAAAGAGCGGATGGGTGCATTCAAACCATTAAAAATACCATGGGAGAAGACTACCAAATGGTTGTTTCGGTTATCCTACCCGACGATATTCAAACCCTGCAGCAAGAAATGGTGAGAATCGCCGACGAGATGCAATTGCCCTTGCTGTTGACCTCCGGTGGCACTGGTTTAGGTCCCAGAGATAACACCCCCGAGGCCACCTTGGGCATTCTCCATAAGGAAACACCGGGCATATCCGAAGCCATCCGTCTGATGTCCAAAGAAAAAACACCCCATTGGATGTTGTCCAGAGCGGTTAGCGGCATTCGCGGCACGACTTTGATCATCAATTTGCCCGGAAGTCCGAAGGCCGTTCGCGAAAGCATCGAGGCGATTTTACCGGCCTTGGGCCACGGCTTAGATGTTTTAACCGGTGCCTTCACACAACACTGAAGCGACAGGAATGGAGGACAGGAGAAGGCCATGTTCAAACAACAAACACCCTCTATGGATGCGTGGATGCAAGAAGCAAAAAAAGATAAAAAAGCCGCGGCATGCGGTATGTTTTTATGTCACAATGGTGTTGTGCGCGAAACGCCGAAAGCGGAAGTCCGAGAACATAAAAAAGGACTCAAACCCGTCACCGGGTTGCTCTTCGACTACGATGCCGAGAAAACGAAAAAAGCGGTAGAAGAAACAAAAAAGATGCCCGGCATTCACCACGTTCGGGTGTGGCTCAATCAAGGCAAGCTAACAGTAGGCGACGATATCATGTTGGTGCTCATTGGTGGGGATATCCGCCCCAATGTCATCGCCGCCTTGGAAACGTTGGTTGGCAACTTAAAAAATAATTGTGTCACGGAAAAGGAATTATACGACTAAACCAATGAGCCATTAAACGCTGTGGAGACCGTTTGATAGTCAACACAGGGTTGGAAAGGGTTATTGATGAAGCATTATCCGGTATTTCGCATTATGATTCACAACGATACCGATCGTTATTTTGGAATCGGCACCTTTGATTTATTAAAGCAAATCGATCAAAAGAAATCAGTCAAAGAAGCCGCAGAAGCCATGGGGTTGTCTTACAGCAAATCGTGGAAAATGCTCAACCATATGGAAGAAGCATTGCAACTCCAAGTTTTAGACAGACAGCAGGGCGGACCCTACGGCGGTTCGACGGAATTAACCGAAGATGGAAAAAAATTTTTGGAGAGTTATGAGAAAATGCTGGGTCACATCGAATACTTTTTGGAGTTAGAATTTCAAAAACAATTCGGGTGGCTTGAAAAACTTGAAGCGAACGACAATTAGGAAAAACTTTAAGGATGGATAAAATGAGTTCATATTTTGATATTGTAAAAAAACTAGAGACAGAGGGCAATGCCCATTTGATGACATGGATAGACGGGCCTTATCGCGGCAGAAAATTCTTATTGGATGCGGATATTTTGGAAGTCACCGCGGATATGGCTCCGTTGGAAAGCGGAGAGCTCCGGGATTTAATCGAAGACTTCACCCAATCGAAGAGGGGTTGGCAACAATTGGACGATTGGAACTATCAACAAGGCGAACACCGTTGTTTTGTTGAAAACATTCAAACAAAACCGCGCCTGTTTTTATTGGGAGCGGGACATGTGGGCACCGCTCTTTTCAAGGTCATCTCAGAATTGGATTTCAGCTTGATCGTTTGCGACCAGCGTCCGGAATTTGCAAACGAAAAGCGTTTTCCCAATGCCACCGCCGTCCATGCTTGGGACTACGAAAAATTGCTGGCGACTTATCCGGAACGCATCAGCGACTGGTTTATCGTGATGACACCCGGCCATGCCTACGACCGGGAATGTACGGAGGCGGCGCTGAGAAGAAAAAATACCTACGTCGGCATGATCGGCAGCAGAGCCAAAGTAGCCAGAATCAGAAAAGAATTTGTGAAATCCGGAATCCTTCAGCAAAGAGTCGATGAATTGTATTCTCCCATCGGTCTTAAAATAGCTGCAGAAACCCCGGCAGAAATTGCCATCAGTATTGCGGCGGAGCTGGTACAAGTCAGACGTTCCGCTAAAGTTGGCAGCTTGGAACCGACGGTTCTTGAAAAACTGAAGGAATTAGAGAATCAAAAGACCGAAGCGATGCTGGTAACCGTCATCGAAAAAAACGGCTCCGGCCCCAGAGAACCGGGAACCCGTATGATCGTCGATGAAAAGGGTACGCTTCTAGCCGGGACCATCGGCGGTGGCGCCTTGGAGATGGCAGCCATGAAGAACGTGGCAGAGCTGTTGGAAAAGGGCAACCACTTTGATCTGCAATCCTACGATTTGACAGACAGCGAAGCGGCAACTCTGGGCATGATTTGTGGCGGCAATTGTCGCGTCATGTTCGAAAAAATCATTTAGAAAACAACTTTCGCGACATCAAAGCAAGGAGGGCAAGGAGGATTTTTTGAAAACATTGTATTTGATCCGGCATGGTCATGTGGCCTTTCCCGACAATGTTCGTTTGTGCATCGGCCATACCGATTTGCCCTTAAGCGATAGAGGAAAAAAGCAGGCCACCGATTTATACAAATATTTTAAGGACAAAAACATATTGGTTTATGCAAGTCCCTTACAACGGGCAAAGCAAACGGCCGCGATCCTCGCCGGTCCGAATCGGTCTATACAAACGGTGGAAACGCTGATGGAATTGGACATGGGGGAATGGGAGAACCAACCCTTAAAGAGCATTCAAAAAACCCTTATCTCAGAACCGGTACAGGGTGAAAAGCGAGGGGATGCTTTGCTGCGCATGCAAAGCGGCATAGCCCAAATTTTGGAAGAAAATAAAACCAACAATTGCGATATTCTTTGTGTGGCCCATGCGAGCATCAACAGCTGTTTCATTGCGGACTTGTTGGGCGTTCCCTTAGAGATATCCAGAAGCTTTCCCCAGCCCTACGGGGGCATCAATGTCTTGTCCATAGACGGCGCGGCAATCACTGTAAAAGAAATCGGTGTGATGCCCCAGCGTGCGCCAGATAGTTGGGAATGCGAGGCCATACTGAACCATTACCGGACGCCACAACACGTTCAAGACCACAATAGAGCCGTTGCACAAGTAGCGGTTGCCATCGGGGAGAAGATCAACCAAAAAATAGAAGAGCAAGCCGACTTGAGTTCTTTAGGAATGGAGACGACTTTAAAAAAAATCGATATACCTTTGTTGCGAGGGGCAGCGTGTCTTCACGATGTGATGCGAACACAAAAAAACCACGCAGTAGAAGGGGCACACATCTTGCGCCGGGAGGGTTACCCCGAGGTGGCTCGCATCGTCGCGCAACACCACGATTTGGACAACCCGCTGATCATCGACGAAGCGGCGATTTTGTACTATGCGGATAAAATTGTACAGGGCAGCAAAAGAGTGACGGTGGAGGCGCGTTTTTCTAAAAGCAAAGAAAAAATCTTCCAAAATAATCCGTCTAAAGAAGCTGTCAATGCTTATTACAGGCGCTACCGCCATGCCTTGATCATTGAACATCGACTAAAAAAAGCGAAAATACTCTGAGTTTGGGTGCAGCGAATTCAGTTGAAATTTCGACAAAAGGAGCGTATAGTGAAATCAGTAGCCATTATCGTTGCGGCAGGTTTATCCAGCCGAATGGGAAAATTCAAACCTCTGTTGCCCTTTAACAAGGAACCCACCATCGTGTATTTAACTCAAAAGTTTTTTAATGCCGGAGTTGGGCATGTCATCATCGTTACGGGGCATCGCTCGGAGGATTTAATGGCGGCTTGTTCTGATTTAGAAAGCTTAACTTTTATTAAAAACGAGGCCTACGCCACAACACAAATGTTGGATTCCGCCGTTCTCGGCATTAAAGAGGCGCAAGCCATGGGTGCTGACCATATTTTATTTACCCCGGTGGATGTACCTTTGATAGCAGAGGAAACCATACGCTTGGTTATGGAGGCACCGGGAAAAATCGTATTTCCCACCTATGGCGGGCAGCAAGGCCATCCCTTAAAATTAGATCAAAACTATTTCAATTCGATTGTCGATTTTAAAGGTCAAGGTGGTATGCGAGGCGCCATAGATGCTCTCAACGCACCGATAGCCTATTTGGAAGTTGAAGATCCCTTTATTTTCAAGGATATGGACACCCCGGAAGACTACCGTTCTTTGCTGAACAAAGTTCAGAGAAAAAGCTGATCGCCCAGGAGATTGGGTGTTTCAATGAAGAAATCTACAACAATGGGTAGAGCGCATAGAGCGAAAATAATGATATGATTAATCTGGCCTTTCATGAGAGTTAAAAGTTAAAAGTATCATGGTTAGAACTTTTTTGAACAATTGAATAACACGAAAGGACAAAGTATGAAACTCAGTGCAAGAAATCAATTAAAAGGTAAAGTGATCGAAGTAACGAAAGGCGCGGTCAACGGTATCGTCAGAATAGAAATTGCGGATGGCATCACCATCACATCCTCTATTACCAACCGCTCCATTGAGGAATTGGGTATAGAAGTGGGTAAAGAAGCCTACGCTGTCATTAAAGCCAGCAACGTCATGGTCGGTGTGGATTAAGCCTCGTGCTTTTAGAAAATGAGCGTATTTTTTAAATAAAAACCTTTAACTCTTTGAAATGACAAGCTCCCGTTAAGATTGATAGATGATTGTCTTCTAAAAATCTTAATGGGAGTTTTCTTACAGTCTGTGTACCGAAAGACTAAGGGAAGGTTTCTGAAGAATCTTTTTATTGACTTTAAACGAATATCGATTATAATTAAAACAAGTGAAAAATCTCACATTTTGTTAGTTGATCGTGACTTTTGGAGGCCAAAAAGGTTAAAATTTTCTCTTCGGGGATATCTTTTAAATTGCCTGTGAGCAGGGCAAGTACCGCTACAAAAGTTAAAGAATAGGAAAAAAATGAAAAATAATAAGATAGATCGTCATAAGGACGACATAAACAAGGAGGCTTGTGTTCACGAGCCTGCCCAACATCGGGCAGAACACAGCCACCGTCTTTTTACACACCATCATTCTCATGGAGAGGGCAGCAGTATCGATTACCAAGCCTATCACTCCAAAATCAGAGGTTGGAACCCAACCTTCAAATTCTTATTTACCTGTATCGCCCTTATCTTATGTATTGGATTGGACAACCCTTACGTTTCGGTCACAACGATTGTTGCCATGGGGTTTGTCAGTATTGTCTTGGGTGGTGTTTCGTTTCACGACTACTTATCCACGATGATGCTGCCCATTACATTTATTTTGTTGGGGACGTTGATGATCGGCATCGACTTCTCCTTAACGCCCAAAGGCGAATACAATTTTCATTTTGGATTTTTCTATATCATTACATCGAAAAGCAGACTCCTGCACATGGGAGCCATCATTTTAAAAGTGTTCGGTGCCATCTCTACGATGATCACCTTAACCTTGTCGACTCCGGCAACGGAAATTGTGGGGGTACTCAGAAAACTCAAAGTTCCAAAACTGATCATCGAACTCATGAATATGATTTACCGCTACATCTTTGTGATGATGGATACCTATCGTCAGATGAAGGAATCTGCAGAATCGCGTTTGGGATTTGTCGACTACAAAACCTCTCTCCATACTTTTGCAGGCATAGCCAGCAACATTTTTGTGGTGACTTTAAAGCGCTCCGGTGATTATTACAACGCTTTAGAATCGAGATGCTATGAGGGAGAACTTCTTTTCTTAGAAGAGGAAAAGCCGATTAAAGCGGTTCAAGCCGGCTTTGCTGTTTTATATGTAGTGGTGGTGTTGGCTCTTTGGTGGGCGACATAGAGGTAGACGATGGAAACAATTATTAAAATAAAAAACTTAACTTACGACTACAATCAGAGAAAACACGCTTTAAGAGGTATCAATCTCAATATTTATAAAGGGCAAAAACTAGCGGTCATCGGCTCCAACGGAGCGGGGAAGTCCACCTTTTTTTTAAACATCAACGGGGTTTTAAAATCCGATTGTGGCGAGATTTACTATCGAGATGAATTGATCACGAGAAGAAAACTCAACCAATTGCGCAAAAACGTCGGAATTGTCTTTCAAGATGCCGACCAGCAGATCATTGCATCCACCGTGATGCAAGAGGTCAGTTTCGGGCCGATGAATTTAAAATTACCGCGGGAAGAGGTCATCCAACGGGTGGAACAAGCCTTGGCCTATATGAATATCTCCGAATATAAAGATCGACCGCCCCATTATTTGAGCGGTGGCGAAAAAAAACGGGTTTCCATTGCGGACATCATCGCCATGAAATCGGAAGTTATTATTTTTGATGAGCCGACAGCAGGGTTAGACCCTTATAATACAGATATGTTGGAAGAAGTCCTAGTCAAGCTGGGGCATGAAGGAAAAACTTTGTTGATTTCCACCCACGATATGAACTTTGTCTATCGATGGGCGGACAGAGCCATTGTATTCTGCAATGGACAGATTATAGCCGATGGAACGCCCTTAGAGGTGTTTCGCAACGAGGAGGTGTTGAAAAGAGCAAGCTTAAAACGACCAACCCTATTGGATGTTTACGACATGTTGATTGAGAAGAAAAAACTGTGCCAGAGCGATGTTTATCCTAAAACGACGGAAGAGCTCTATGCCCTTCTTTAGTTTGATGTGAGGAGGAAAGATGAAGTATTTAAAATATAATAAGAAATTGATAGCCTTTATGGCCTTTGTTGTAACCATGGCCATCACTCCCGTAGCAGGAGCGATGCACATTATGGAAGGGTATTTGCCCTTATCCCATAGTGTTGCGTGGTTTGTTGTATGTATTCCCTTTTTAGTAATGGGCTACCGCTCCATTAAAGGTAAAGTCGATGAGAATCGTCGCAATATTTCTATGATTGCTATTGCCGGTGCCTTTGTTTTTGTATTATCTTCTTTAAAAATACCGTCGGTGACGGGAAGTTGTTCCCATATGACGGGAACCGGTTTAGGCGCAATCTTGTTCGGACCGGCTGCAATGTCCATATTGGGAATCATCGTGTTGATTTTTCAAGCGATTTTATTGGCCCATGGTGGCTTGACAACTCTAGGTGCCAATACCTTTTCAATGGGAATTGCAGGCCCCTTTGTTGCTTATGCTGTTTACAAAGCATTATCAAAGAGCAATAAAAAAGTAGCGGTCTTTTTAGCGGCTTTTATCGGTGACCTGTTTACCTATATCGTCACATCGTTACAATTGGCTATTGCCCACCCTGCATCGAGCGGTGGCTTCGCAACTTCCGCTGTAAAATTTTTAGGCATTTTTGCACCGACGCAAGTACCCTTAGCGATCATTGAAGGTATTTTAACCGTCTTAATTTTTGTCGCCTTGGAAACCTATGCAGAGGCAGAGATGAAGAGCTTAGGCTTTGCCTCGGGAGGGATGAAGTAATGAAAAAATCAACGGTCATCATTTTATTGGTTTTAATTTTGTTAATTGCCATTGTTCCGCTCTTCGCATTGAAAGACGCAGAATTTGGTGGCGCTGACGATGCAGCCAGCGATGCAGTCTCCGAAGTACGGGGAGAAGAGTACGAGCCCTGGTATACGCCTGTAGCGGAAACCATTCTTGGCGATGAGATTCCCGGCGAAGTCGAAAGTCTGATTTTCTGTGTTCAGACCGGTATCGGTGTCGGGATCATTGCTTATTTTATGGGTCGTTTTGTTGAGCGCAAAAAACACTCAGAAAAATAAGTAACTCTAATTAAACAGTAGCACTCAATCCATGTTAAAAGCTGCCCGACCTTCGGGTGGCTTTTTTTAGTTTAAAAACAAAAAAACGAATCAAATAAGAACAAGGGGTGGCAAGCTTTAAACCCGGCCTTTAAACGCAATATAAAAAATGATATGATACGATTAGAAATATTCAAACCTTTTAAAGTTGGAAAGGGTGTTTATGAAGATACAGAAAAAATGGATTCTAAGTATTGTGTTGTTGGTTGTACTGATCGCTATATTGATACCCCTGCTCCGCGATTGGTACGTCAATCGCTTGATGGTCAATGCGATGACCAGTTATCAGCGTCGCGTCAGGCGAATTGATGAGGGCACGAAATGGGATATCCTGAATCAAGCGCATTTATTCAATGTCGATGTGATGCAAAGAGGATACCCTGTTTACGATCCCTTCGATTTTGCAAAGCGTACGCCCTTCGAGCAGATAGATACGATGCGCTACCCCGAGGCTTACAGTCCGAATAGAATACTCGGTTCCTTACATATTCCAAAATTAAAACTAAAGGTGCCGATCATCAACGGTATGGACGCCCAAGCCCTATGGGACGGTGTGGGTTACGTGCGAGGATCCTCACTTCCGGTGGGCGGTTACGATACCCACACGGTGATCGCAGGCAATCGAGGACCGGGTACATCGGAGCTGTTTCAATTTTTGGAATTGTTAAAACCCGGAGACTATTTTTTTATCGATACCATGGGCATCGATATGGCTTACCAAGTGGAATCCGTGCGCATTGTGCAACCGGATACCTCGACGTATTTTTCAGTGCAACCGGGATTGGATCTGGCGACGTTAATGACGCCGCATCCCTATTTAATCAACCAAAATCGCCTACTGGTAACCGGGCATAGGGTTCCCTACGAGAGAGAATTGGAATACACGATACCGGTCTTTTCCTATAAAGCCGAAGAGTTTGTCGCATATGTCGGCGTATTTATCATAGGGATTCTCGGTTTGACGGTTTTATTTAAAACTCAGCTTGGAAACAAAATCAGAGGTATTTTTAAAAGGCGCTCTATTTCCAAAGGAGATCCCAAGGAGGACTCTTGAAGATGACCTGTTTTGAAAAGCCTAAGATAAAAGCGCTATAATCAGGTTGAACCATGGGTTTAGATTTTAAAGAACATCCAACCCATAGGGCACTTGGCAATACAGGGCTGAGGTTCATAGGTTTAAATTCAAATGTGTAGACCTATGCGTAAGAATGAAGAATAGCGAACGTTGGCGGTGTTGCCGGTGGTGCATCCATAGCAGCATATGTCGGAAGATTGCGGAACCCCAAGAGGCAAAATCTATAAAAGATCATCTATCTCTTCCAATGGCGCTCTCCCTTGCATTTCAGAAAGATGTTTGTCAACCATCAGAATTTATTTTGATGGTCTCCCGTAGTTTAAACATGACCATATGGGAACGGAGACCATGGCGGCAGGAGTTGTAGCAAACCACTCCAAGAAATGGGATACCGATGTGCACAAAAGAGATGGTCGAACTTGGCAGATACAATTTAAGTAAAACAAAGCGAGTTTAAACCGCTATTTAGATCGTTGCAGGAAAAAACCAGCCGTGCAACATCTGCAGTAGCGGTTTTATTCGTGAGAGATGAACACAAAGGATAAAAAAATGCTCAAATACGATTATATTACTATTGGCGGTGGCAGCGGCGGTTTGGCTTCTGCCAATCGCGCGGCGGAACGCGGTGCGAAAGCACTGATCATCGAAAAAGATCAACTGGGTGGCACCTGTGTCAACCGAGGGTGCGTATCAAAAAAAATAATGTGGTACGGCGCTCAGATTGCAGAAGCTTACCGAACCTATGGTCCGGATTACGGCTTTACCTCGGACAATACGTGGTTTCAATATAAAAAATTGATTCAAAGTAGGGATGCTTACATCCATCGGGTGCATCAAGCCTATCGCAAAGGGTTTGAGACCAGAGGTACGGAAATGATAACCGGTAAAGCTCGCTTCGTTGAGCCCCACGTTTTGGAAGTGGAGGGCAAAAAATACACAGCGGAGCATATTACCATCGCCACCGGCGGCAGACCGGAAATCCCCAATTTCGAAGGAGCCGGTTTAGCGGATACCACCGATACCTTTTTTAAATGGAAAGAATTGCCAAAGTCCGTCATTGTTTTGGGCGGTGGTTACATAGCCGTGGAAATAGCCATGTTGCTTAAAGCCTTGGGGGTGGAGACTCATTTTTGTGTGCGTCGTCACGCACCTCTTAGAAGTTTCGAACCTTTTATCATCGAGGGCTTGCTCCATGAAATTGAAAAGCTTGGCATTCATTTTCATCCTCATCACGTTCCCGATAAAATTGAAAAACGCTACGACGGCACCTATCGGGTGGGGTTTGAAAACGGAGAAAACCTAATCGCGGAGAAAGTCATTCTCGCAGTGGGGCGAAAGCCCAACACCGAAGATATCGGTTTAGAAACCATCGGCGTTGCCTGCGACGACAAGGGCTATGTGGTGGTAGACGACCATTACCGCACCTCTGTTTCCGGTGTTTATGCCATCGGCGACATCATTCCTTCCGTTGAGTTGACACCGGTGGCGGTGGCTTCGGGCCGGCGTTTAGCGGATTATCTCTTTAACGACCAACCCTTGACCCCCATCGATCAAGAGAAAGTGGCCACGGTGGTGTTCAGTCATCCGCCCATCGGCGCGGTGGGTTTAACCTCTGAACAAGCCATAGAGCGTTTTGGAAAAGACAAGGTCCGAATTTACCGATCTACCTTCGGAAGCATGTATACTGCCACCACCCAGCATCGGGTAGAAACGCGAATGCTATTGGTTTGCGTCGGAGAGAAGGAACAGGTCGTCGGCATTCACGCTATCGGCGACGGCGTAGACGAAATGATGCAGGGCTTTTCGGTTGCCCTGAACCTTGGAGCGACCAAAAAAGACTTGGACAACACCATTGCCATTCATCCCACCGGGGCGGAAGAGCTGGTCACCATGCGATAGGGTTTACAATGGACAACATGAAACCGATAGGATGTGCTATCTTATAGCGATTTCAAGGCATATGGTAGTAACAACACAAGGTTTTCTGTTATTTTTCTTAAATAGTGGCGATGGAAGAGGATAACATTCTGAGAGCCACGATTTATAAAACAGGCTAAAAACGGTGGTTTTCACCGTTGGGACAGCGTGACGGTGGATACATCTTTAATCAAAATGTAAAAAGTAAAAAAAAACTTGTAGATTTGAGTTTCATGGAACATAATAAAAAAGTGGTTTGACCATTGAAGACACGAGAACCGAGACTTTGCAATTGGATGAGCATCGCCGGTTTCTCTTTTCTCAGCTAGAATAACTTGCGCTGGGAATGAATAAAAAGAAGTTACGGCAGAACAAAAAAAGATTTGTTCAAAAATTCATTGAGAGTCATAGCTCAAAATAGAAAGATAGCAACACCTACGGAGGTAAAGCGATGGAGTTAGTAGTATTAGAAAACGGAAGAGAAGTATCCCGCTATGCGGCAAGAATCGTAGCGCAACAATTGTTAATCAACCCCAAAACTGTTTTGGGGCTGGCAACCGGTTCGACACCGGAGGGCATGTACAGCAAATTGGTTCGAATTTTTAATGAAGACTTGATTACCTTCGAAGAAGCCACTTCATTTAACTTAGATGAATACGTGGGTCTTCCAAAGGATCACCCCCAAAGTTATTTTCGTTTTATGAAAGAAAACCTGCTGGATCACGTTAACTTTAAAGAAGGTGCCAACCATATGCCCAACGGTTTGGCGGAAAATCTTGAAGAAGAATGCGTCAACTACGAAAAGATGATTACTTCCCACGGTGGTATCGACTTGCAAGTTTTAGGTATCGGCCGAAATGCCCACATCGGCTTTAACGAACCGGGTACAGAATTTGTTGCGGAAACACATGTCGTGGACTTAACAGAAAGCACCTTAGATGCCAACGCACGGTTTTTTACTTCCATCGAAGAAGTACCTAAAAAAGCCATCAGCATGGGTATAAAAACCATCATGCAAGCACGAAAAATTTTGTTGTTGGTCATCGGCGGCAGTAAGGCAGATGCCTTGGTTAAAACCTTGGAAGGTACCATTACCATTGATTATCCGTCTTCTGTTTTAAAATTACATCCACAATTAACGGTTGTTGCCGATAAGGCAGCCGCAGCTAAATTAAAGAAAATCAAATAAAGTTGATCGATGAAAAACTTTAAAAATATCATTATTGGAGGAGGAGCCGCAGGGCTCCTCGCTGCAATTTTCATTAAAAAATCGGGACAGCCGGTGGTGGTGTTGGAGCGTAATGCCAGAGTTGGTAAGAAAATTCTGGCGACGGGAAACGGTCGCTGCAACTACACCAATGTCGGAGCCACGCGGGAAGATTACTACAGTGACAACCCCGATTTTGTGGAGCAGGTACTTCAACAATTCTCACCACAAGAGGTGATTTCTTTTTTTGAAGACTTGGGTATTGCACACAAAGTGGAGGAAGAAGGAAAGGTCTTTCCCATGTCCGATCAGGCGTCTTCGGTCTTGGATGTTCTGCGCTATGAATTGGACGAAGAGAACGTGCTGTGCAACGCCTTTGTCAAAGAGATTGGTCGGACCGAGGGCGGCTATCGCCTGGAGCTTGAAGACGGTCGCCAACTCTTTGGTAAGACTGTACTCATAGCCACCGGCGGTAAGGCAATGCCCTCCACCGGATCCGACGGCAACGGCTACCGTTTGGCAGAACAATTGGGTCATCGCATTACTCCTTTACGCCCCTCTTTGGTACAGTTGATGTTGGCCGCAGACGGATTACAGGCCATCAGCGGGGTTAAATTTAAAGGTGTGGCGACCTTAATGTGCGATGGCAAAACCATTCAAAGGGAAAGCGGCGATGTGTTGTTTGCCAATTACGGGGTATCGGGACCGCCGATTTTACAACTTTCCGCTGTAGCCGGTGCATTGATTGGAAAAAATAAACAACCATCGGTGAGTCTGAACCTGTTACCGGAATTTGAGGATTCTGCACTGCTCAGCCATTTATATGCACGCTTTCACGGTAGGCCGGATAAACCCCTTGCCTTTGCCTTGATTGGACTGATCAACAAACGGTTGATTCCCAGAGTGATTCGCGCAGCGGGCATTGCCAGTGGTCAAATTTTAGCCGGCAGCCTTTCCAACCGAGAGATGAAGGCCTTGGCGGATATCATGCAAAATTGGACTTTTCCAATCAGAGGAACGAAAAGTTGGCCTTCGGCGCAAGTGACCGCCGGCGGTGTCGATACCGCGGAGATCCATCCGACGATGGCTTCTACCAAGCACCCTGGCCTTTATTTTGCCGGGGAAGTGGTGGATGTAGACGGACGTTGTGGCGGCTACAATTTGCATTGGGCATGGGTTTCAGCCGCGGTGGCAGCAGAAAATATGGTGTCAAGATGATACGAATCAGGGATATTCGCTGTTCTGTTAAAAAAGTCGAAAATAAAGAAGCGGAAATGAGGGTTTTAAAAACGGCAGTGGCTCAAAAGCTCAGAGCGAACCCGCAACAAATCCTCGATCTCAAGATTTACAAAAAAGCTTTGGATGCACGGCGAAAAGCGGATTTGCTTTATACCTACACTCTGGATGTTCAAGTGCAAAGCGACCGGGTTGAAAGACGCGCCTTAAAAATGAAAGGCGTCCAAAAAATAGATTTGGTTTCCCAAAAACAAAGACCCGTCGGGAGCCAATCCGTCAAAGAGCGGCCGGTGGTGGTTGGTTTGGGCCCTTCGGGTTGTTTTGCTGCTTTGGTATTGGCCGAAGCCGGTTACCGCCCCTTGGTTTTAGAGCGGGGTGCGGCGGTCCAAGAGAGAGTCGAGGATATTCGAGACTTTTGGCAAGGGGGGTCTTTAAAAGAAAACTCCAACGTTCAATTTGGAGAGGGGGGAGCCGGGACATTTTCCGATGGGAAATTGACCACCCGCATTTCCGACCCCCATTGCCTTAAAGTTTTGGAAAGCTATGTGCAGGCCGGAGCCCCGGAAGAAATCCTGTATCTGAATAAACCCCACATCGGCAGCGATCTTTTGCGCAAGGTCGTCAAAAATTTAAGAGAAAAAATCATCGATCTCGGGGGCGAGGTGCGTTTTAACGCGCAGGTCCAAGATCTTAAAATCGACAAAGGGCACCTGACGGCGATTCAAGTCAACGACACTTGGATCGCCACCCAATCGGTGCTATTGGGGATCGGCCACTCCGCAAGGGATACCTTTAAGATGTTGTACGACAAAGGCCTTGCCATGGAAGCCAAACCCTTTGCCATCGGCCTTCGCATCGAACACCCTCAGGAGATGATCGATCGCTCCCAATACGGTGAATTTGCCGGAAAATACGGCTTAGGGGCAGCGGATTATCGGCTGGTTTATCACGGAGACAACGGCCGCACCGCTTATAGTTTTTGTATGTGCCCCGGCGGCCAAGTTGTTGCGGCAACATCGGAGCGAGGCTATGTCGTGACCAACGGTATGAGCCTTCATGCCAGAAGGGATCGCAACGCCAATGCCGCACTCTTGGTGGGCGTTACCCCGAAGGACTTTGGATCCGATCACCCCTTGGCCGGTGTCGACTTTCAAAGAAAGTGGGAAAAAGCCGCTTATGAATGGGGTGGTGGCAATTATTGTGCACCGGTTCAACGGGTTGAGGATTTTTTGGCCGGGCGCCCCAGTCGCGAATTGGGTTCGGTGATGTCCTCATATTTGCCCGGCGTTACGCCTTCGGACTTAAGCCGTTGTCTGCCCGGTTATGTCGTCGAAACCTTGCGGAAGGCATTGCCGTATTTCGAAAATAAAATTCAAGGTTTTGCCATGGGAGACGCTCTCTTGACCGGCGTGGAAACCAGAAGCTCCTCCCCGGTGAGGCTTTTGAGAAATGCTGACGGTCAGTCGAATATCAAAGGTCTGTACCCCATGGGCGAAGGCGCCGGTTATGCCGGTGGCATTATGTCTTCGGCGGTAGACGGCATGCGCATGGCCGAAGGGTGGATGGCGGCGGGATCGTAAGAATTAAATCGACGTATTAAAAAATGCCTACACCGTGGGACAATTCGTCCTTCGGTGTAGGCATTATTTTGTTTATAGATCGCAGTGATCCGCCGGTTTTATTTCCGGAAGATCGATTATTGAGCGAATTTGACTCTTAAAGAAATGTCTTCTGAGGGCTTTGCATCCGGATGAGAGCCGATGCCGCCAAAGGGCATTTGTGCATTTAATATCCAGGATTCCGGTACGTCAAACATTTTTTTGACCATGTCGTCGATAACCGGATTGTAGTGTTGCAAGGATGCGCCGATATCCAATTCCTTTAAACCGGACCAGATGGTCAATTGCAACATGCCCACACTTTGGTTGGCCCATTTCGGAAAATTGTCGGCGTAAAGAGGAAATTGTTCCTGAACACCTTTAACAACATCATTATCATAGAAATAAAGGATGGTGCCATAGCCGTTCCTAAAAGATTCGATTTTTTCTCTCGGAACTTTTCCTTCAAAGACCTTGTCGATATTGTCCCAAAGTTCGTCCTGTTTAGCTCCGGTGACGACTACCAATCGGGAACTTTTCATATTAAAGGCATCCGGAACCAATTCCGTTGCTTCTTTGATGAGATCAAAAACTTTTTCTTCCTGAACGGGAATATCTTTGTGAATATCGTAGTGGCTTCTTCTGTTTTTTAATGATTCTAAAATTTTCATAGCTTTCTCCTTTATTTATAATTTAAATGATAGATTGTTCTTAATCATATTCTACTTGATCTTTTAGAAAAGTACCTTGTTGCAATTCTCTAAAAGCGAGATCTAATTCTTCTTTGGTATTCATCACGATGGGTCCGCCCCATACAACCGGCTCTTCCAGTTTATCGCTGGCAATGTATAGGATTTGAATGGGTTCATCTAAAGCCGCCAATTCCAAGACATCGCCCTCGGATAATTTAACAGCAGTTTTTTCGGCTACTTTTTCGCCGGCTACCTGTGCATCACCCAATAAGAGGAAAACCATGACCGATTTGTCTCGAGGGGTATCGATGGTTAAAGCTTTGTGAGGCTCTAAATGGATATGGTAATAGTCCAAGGGGAGGTACTTGCCTTGAAAGCCTTTATGGTCTTTGTATTGACCGCTGATCAAGCGTAGGATACCACCGTCTATGGCAATTTCTTCGATATCGTCTTTTTTAATGCTGTGGTATTCCGGTGGTGCCATTTTGTCTTTTTTGGGCATGTTCAACCATAATTGTACACCCAGCATTCTTTCCGAAGCCGGTAATGTTTCCTCATGCTTAATGCCGGAGCCGGCTGTCATCCACTGTACTTCGCCGTCGGTAATGGCGTCGGAATGACCTAAGCTGTCTCTGTGAACCATATTCCCACGGGATATCAGCGATACCGTTTCAATGCCTCGATGAGGGTGGAGGGGAAAGCCTGCGGTGTAATCATCCGGGTTGGTGCTGTCAAAGGAGTCCAACATCAGGATGGGATCGTAGGTACCCACCGTATCTCTGCCCAATACCCGTACCAATTTGACGCCTGCGCCGTCTTGGGTATTAAAACCCGTTACTTTATCTGTGATCCGTCGTTTCATTTGTGTTCCTCCGTGCTTTTAAAATTAATTGGATCATTGTTCTTTGTTCTTCCTCGCTCCATGCGGAAAGCTCAGAAACAATTAACGCTTCATTTTCAGGGTAAACCTGATCCATTAAGGCTCGCCCCTTATCCGTTATGCTTAAGATGAATTTTCTTTTGTCCTTGATGTCTCTCGTTTTAGTAATCAATTCTTCTCGCAATAAATTTCTAACGATAACGGGTATGGTGCCGCCGGTACTTAAAATTTTTTCCTGAACGCTACCGATGCTCAAGTCACCTCTGTGGTACAAGACTTCGAGAACGGCAAATTGCGGTGTTGTCAGACCGTATTTTTGGTGCACCTTACCGGTAACGCGGTTGATATGATTTAAGATCCGGCTCATGCCTATAAATATTTTTAATTCTTTCATAGTGCTGTGCCCTTTCTTTAACTTAAATTCATGATATCACTAACTAGCTACAATTACAACTAGTTAGTGATAGATTAAGAGGCGTTTAAGATGACACCGGTGTGCCTATGGGTCAATAAGGGGTTAAAACTGACAAGAGCCTATATGGTAAGAGGGGGGAATGACCGTTGGGAAAATAAATAAAACCGGGACTTTGCACCAATCATTTTGGCATCGTCCCGATTTCAATGTTAAGAAGTCTTATATTTTTTTAGCAGGAAAATGTAATTTTACCGTTGTTCCTTTGCCGTAAGCACTGGATAATTCAATTTTTCCCTTATGTAGGTTCATGCCGTTTTTGACGATGGCCAAACCCAAGCCGCTACCCCGTACCTTATCGGAACGGGAGGCATCGATGCGATAAAAACGTTCAAACACGCGGTCCTGTAGGTGAATGGGAATGCCGATGCCGTCGTCCTCAATGGTTACCACGGGGTGGTCTCCGTCTTGGATATAGACTGCCACTTTTCCGCCATTGGTGTTGTATTTAATAGCATTTTCGATGACATTCACGAAGATTTCCTTAACGATCGTCGGATAACCGGTGATCTGAGCATTGTCCCCATCCAACGAAAGGGTGATGTCCTTCTCTTCCGCAACGTTCTCCATTTCGTCTATCACTTCGCGGCCAATCCGCATCAAGTCCACATCTTCCGATTGAGAAGCCGGTGCCCCTTCGTCGATTCTCGACAAATTGATGAGATCTTCGATGAGGTGAATCATGCGTTGGGCTTGTTGATGCAGGTTATCGTAAAAACGTAGGACATCTTCCGGTTGAACCATATTGTTTTTCAATAATTCCGCAGCACCTAAAATGCCGGTTAAAGGTGTCTTTAACTCGTGGGAAACATTGGCCGTAAATTCTCTTCTCAAGTTTTCGCGGTCTGCTTTTTCGCTGATGTCCACCAGCAAGACCACTGCGCCGAGCAGCTTCTGATTAAAATAAACAGGACTTGAAAACATTTGAAAAACACGAGTGCCGAAACTGAAGGTTGCATTGTAATTTTCTCCGCTTAAAGCCGTTTCGATACCCAACCTAAAGCTCGGATCTCTGTTGATGATGAGGGCCGGTTCGCCGTCAACGGGAAAATCGATATCCAACAGTTTTAACAATGCCGGATTATAGGATAAAACGCGACTTTGATGGTCGATCATTAAAAAACCTTCGGACATATTTTCAGTCATCATGTCCATTCTGATTTTTTGCTCTTCCAATAAATCCATTTGGTCTTTTAATTCTTTTTTCTGTTGGGTCAGACGTCTGATAATCGGCACAAACTCTTCGTAGGTCTTCGTCTTTTCCGGACGATCCAAATCCATTTGATTGATGGGAGACACAATGTCGTCGGAGATTTTGTAGGCGATATACGCCGCCAAAGCCAACTCCCCAACTAAAATCAGTAACATGGGGCTGGATAGAGAGAGCATTAAGGTAAGAAGAGATGCTCTGGTACGGGCTATCCTTAAAACCTGGCCATCATTCAATTTGGTCGCATAGTAAAAGGTTTTTTCCGAAAGAGTTGAGGAATAACGCTCGGATTGACCTTCGCCTTTTTCCAGAGCTTCCATGATTTCTTCCCGATCCTTGTGGTTTTCCATTGTTTCCGCCTTGGCGTAGGAGTCGTAAAGCACTTCTCCGTTGTTGGCGACGATCGAGATTCTATTTTCACTCAAAGGTATTTTTTTTAAATACTCGACGCCTTGCATTTCGATACCGGGCGCCAAATAAGTCGCTTCGGATTGAAGGCGTCCGATGGAGTCCTTTTCGACGTATTGATAGAGAATCATAAAAATTAAGCCATAGCACAATAAAAACAAACTGACGACGATGGTTAACATCGATCTAAAAATTCTTTTTCTCATCGTTTTACCCCCTTATCAAGGGTTGAAGTGCTGCCGGACCATGGTGTGCAGCTTCAAGACGCACCTTGGTGTTGCTCATACTTGTGCTCCAATCCGGTAGCCGACACCGCGAACCGTTTCAATATAAGCTCCGGCATCGCCCAGTTTTTGCCTTAACGTTCTGATGTGGACGTCGACCGTTCGGCTTTCGCCGTCAAAGTCGTATCCCCAAATGCGGTTGAGCAATTGATCTCTATTAAAAACCTGACCTTTATTTTCTAAAAGGAGTTCCAACAAATTAAATTCCTTAAAGGTCAAATGGATTCTTTCGTCATTGACGGTGACGATATGTTGTCCAAGATATAAAATGAGATCGCCGTGTACAATGGTTTCAGGGCGCGTGTTGATCCGGTTACGACGCAGCAGAGCGCGAACCCTTGCCATCATTTCCATCATGCCGAAGGGTTTGGCGAGATAATCGTCGGCGCCTAAGTCCAAAGCGGATACTTTATCATATTCCGAACCCTTGGCGGTGAGCATCATCACCGGAATATTGGCTGTTTGAACATCTTCTCTTAAAAGGGAAAGGATGGCGATGCCGTCTTGTTCCGGGAGCATGATATCTAGGAGAATGAGGTCCGGCAATTCCTTTTCCATTGCTTTCCAAAAGGCGTCGGGGTGGTCAAACCCCTCCGCTTCGTATTCACCTTGCTTCAATGTATACAGTACCAATTCTCTGATACTGCTATCATCTTCCAATAAATAAATCATGGCTTAGTACCCACCATTTAATGCAAAGAGAACCCATTGCGCGATATTGACAGCGTGGTCTCCTATTCTTTCCAAGTATTTGGCTATCATCAACAATTGAATGCTGATTTCTTCGTGGTCGCTTTCGGTTTTTAATGTGTGAACCAGTTCATTTTTTACTTTTATAAAAAGGTCGTCTACTAAATCGTCGGATTCAATGACTTGATTCGCCAACACTTCATCTTGACGAACATAAGAATCCACAGAGCGAACGACCATGGCGGAGGTTTTTTCTGCCATTTCTCCGATTGTAAAACGCGCAGGGTGTTCCTCGATACTGCTGTCGATTTCTTGAACGATCTCAGCGATATCCGCAGCTTGTGTGCCGATGCGTTTCATATCTCCGATCATTTTAAAAGCCGCGGAGATGATGCGCAGATCCTTGGCGACAGGTTGCTCTCTAACAAAAAGCTTTAAAGCTAAACTTTCAATGTCTTTTTCCAAGTGGTTGATTTCTTCATAAAATTGTCTCACTTGTACCAACTCTTCTCGGCAATTATCAACCAGGCATTTGGTGACGGTTGTAATAGCATCCTCGCAAAGAGCGCCCATTGTAATTAAATCTACATTTAAAATGTTTAATTGTTTTGTTAATTGCTTACGCATATCATCCAAACCTTCCTGTAATATAATCTTCCGTTCTTTGATCTTTCGGAGAAGAGAAGATTTCTTCGGTTTCGCCGAATTCTACCATTTCACCTAAGAGAAAGAATGCCGTATCATCGGATATACGTGCTGCTTGCTGCATGTTGTGGGTGACGATAACAATAGTATAATTCTTTTTTAATTCCAGAGCAAGTTCCTCTATTTTTCCGGTTGATATCGGGTCCAAGGCCGATGTCGGCTCGTCCATCAATAAGACTTCCGGCTCCACGGCCAAAGCTCTGGCAATGCACAATCTTTGTTGCTGACCGCCGGACATACCCAAAGCGTTTTTATGTAAACGGTCTTTGACTTCATCCCAAATAGCAGCGGATCTCAATGATTTTTCTACAATGACATCCAACTCTCCTCTGTTACGAATGCCATGGGTGCGTGGACCGTAGGCGATGTTGTCGTAAATGCTCATGGGGAAGGGATTGGGATTTTGAAAGACCATGCCGACATTTTTGCGTAATTTTGTAACATCGTATTGATCGTAGATATCCTGACCGTCTAAATAGACGTGGCCCTCTATTCTGACGGAGTCAATTAAGTCATTCATACGATTAAGGGTTTTTAATAAAGTTGATTTGCCACAGCCGGAGGGTCCGATCAAAGCGGCAATACGGTTTTTTTCGATATCTAAATTGATTTGTTTCAGAGCTTGAAACGCACCGTAATAGAGATCTAAATTTTTTACAAGTATTTTATTCATCTGTAGTCCTTTTGTCCTTTTTTAAACCACTTGCAATCAAGGAAGAAGCGGCATTCAATATCAATACAAAAATCAATAAAACAACCGCCGTGGCGTAGGCTTGATCGACATACAACCCTTCAGATAGCAAAGCGTACATATGTACAGCCAAGGTTCTTCCCGAAGAAAAGGGAGAGGTGGGAATGCCGGCGACGGTTCCCGCTGTGTAAATTAAAGCTGCAGTTTCTCCGACAATGCGGCCAATGCCCAGTATGGTACCGGCTAAAATACCCGGTACAGCAGAAGGCAAGACGACTTTTGTAATGGTCCGCAACTTCCCGGCACCTAAGGCGTAACTCCCCTCCCTGTACGAACGGGGAACGGATTTAAGTGCTTCTTCCGTCGTTCGCATAATTAAAGGAAGAATCATAATGGCCAAGGTAAAGGAACCGGATAAAATGGATTGCTGCCATTTGAGAGCGATGACGAAAAACAAATAACCGAACAAACCGTAAACGATGGAGGGAATGCCCGATAAGGTTTCTGTGGTTAAACGGACAACCTGAACCAGTTTTGAGCCGGGCTTAGCGTATTCTATGAGATAAATAGCAGCACCGACACCGGTGGGAACAGCCAGCAACAAGGCAATTAAAGCAACGAACAAGGTGTTGATGATGGCCGGTGTCATCGAAAGGTTTTCCGTCGTAAATTGCAAAGCGAAAATTTCCGGTTTAATAAAAGTGACACCGCGTAGGAGTACATAGCCGATAATGGACAGCAAAATGCCCATGGTCAACAACATCGCCAATTTAACTAAAATATTTAGAAAAAAGGAAACGGGTTGTTTAAAAACCGACGGTGGTGGGAAATGATCTTCCAATAAGGTTTTGGTATGGTTCATGAACGGGCCTCCTGATTAAGAAGGGAAAACAACAGGTTGATGATCAAAATAAAGATAAAAAGCACCATACCCGTGGCAATCAGCGCCTCTCTATGCAAATCCGTTGCATAACCCATCTCCAATACGATGTTGGCGGTCAGGGTACGAACCCCCTTAAACAAGCCTCTAGGCAGAATGGGTTGGTTGCCGGCAACCATGATGACCGCCATGGTTTCGCCAATCGCTCGACCGACACCTAAAATAATACCTGCAACGATACCCGAGCGTGCCGCCGGTACTAAAACGCTGAAAACAGCGCGTTCGTGGGTAGCCCCTAGGGCAAGGGCTCCATGATAGTAGGAGTCCGGTACGCTTTTGAGAGAGGTTTCCGCAACATTGATGATGGTTGGTAAAATCATAATACCGAGCAATAAAGATGCCGTTAAGATACTTTTTCCGGCACCGATGCGTTGTAAAATTGGCACCAAAACGACCAAGCCGAAAAACCCGTATACGATGGAGGGAATACCGGCCAA